>Ga0209500_10001210_pt1 | contig 19850 bp, 15 predicted proteins | sample S_140212_EF_Meta_FD_187323 | JGI IMG/M metagenome (GOLD analysis project Ga0209500, IMG submission 187323) | Freshwater microbial communities from Lake Simoncouche, Canada to study carbon cycling - S_140212_EF_MetaG (SPAdes) (version 2) | ecosystem: Environmental > Aquatic > Freshwater > Lake ... | reverse complement strand
GAAAACTGAAAAAAACTTTACTCGAAAAATTTCATTCATCGGTACTACATATGAAGGGAACTTTTGAAGCGATCTTTTTCCGAAATTCAAGATTTCTCCTTCATCATGTAGTAGAGGCGTCTTTAAATAGGACAAATATATACTATAATTTAAATACTTAAAGACAGCAAGTTTCGGTTATAATTGAGGTGGCTAAATAGGGGTCGATATTGGCAGCCGGTCTGCGGTCTTCAAAGTAGCCACAACCATTTTTCTTGGTTAAATTTGGTATACGAACAGAAGTATTTCTGGTTCCAATCCCCCAAGTAAATTCAGTCATACTTGATGTCTCGTGTAATCCAGTTAATCTCAAATGATTATCTTTACCATACACAGCAATATGTTCTTCATGTTTTTTCTCGAGTTTTTGCATACAATATAATATTTCTTCGAATCCTCCTTCATTACGCATTTTTTCAGTACTGAAATTTATGTGACATCCTGAGCCATTTGCGCTTTCAGAAATTTTAGGAGAATAATCAATTGTTGCGTCATATTTTTCAGCTATTCTTTCAAGCAAATATCTTGCTACAACTAATTGATCCGCAGCAGAAATATTTTGGGAAGGGCCGATTTGAAACTCCCATTGACCTGTTGCTACTTCAGCATTAATACCTGAAATTTGTAAACCAGTTGAGATACACGCTTGAAGATGTTCTTCGACAATTGTTTTTTCTCGTTTATTTGTAAACCCACAATAATGTGAGCCATTATTTTCAGGATATAAAAAGCAGTTATTAAATCTAATAAAATATTCTTGTTCCAAACCAAACCAACATTCTACCTCATCTCCAATTTTTTTAAAAATCTTGTCAGCAGAATTTCTATGATTTGTAGGCAATGGTTCACCGTTGGTATCATATGTTTCACATAAAATTAAAAAACATCTATATTTATCAATAACTCTAAATGGATCTTTGTATACAGCGCATGGTTTTATAATAACTTCAGTATTACCATCTGAAGGTGCTTGCTCAGTTGACGAACCATCAAAATTCCAATCGGGTATTTCATCATTTCCATATTTTATATCATGTACAACTTTTGTTTTCGATCTTAACTCTCCATTACCACCAATCCAAATATATTCGCATACAAAATCAGAGCTAATGTTCATCATCATTATATATAGTATACATATATATATTTATGTCTTTAAATATATATAAAAAAATTTATACCAGCATGTAACTTAACGTGTTACAATATTTAAAATGCAATAACTTCTAAATCTCTTAAATTCCAATATTCGCATGCTCCGCCGGGTATAGGTCGTCTAATAATAAACGGAATTTTATTTTCTCTTAGTTCAAGCTCAGCAATAATATAACTGTCAACAATATTTTCTGGAATTTTTACAAGCGGTTTGGCGCCAGTCTCAATTTGTTTTGCTCGTTGTCCAAGAATTCTTGCTCTTTCATATTTTGTTAAATAGGGAATAGTTCTATGAAGAGGATCAACAATTATATTATCACTGTTTCTAATTACTACTGACAACTTAGAAATTTCATCATAATTGTGACTTAAACATTCTGGATGAAACTCATTAACATAATTTTTAATTATATCATTGTCAAATTTTTGTAAATAATTATCATATTCATCATCTTCATCTTCTTCATCATCTTCAACAATTAATTGTGTAATTTTTTTAGGTTTTACTAACTTACTATTTTTTTTTACAGATTCTTTAATTATTGGTTCGCCATCTTCATCTAATTCAATATCTTCATCTTCAGTATCTTCCTCTTCTTCATCCTCATCTGGATCAGCATCATCAATATCTAATTCATCTCCATTGTCACCTACTCCACCAGTTTGTTCATCTTCATCTTCATCTTCATCATCTTCATCTTCTTCTTCAGAATCACCTTCAGAATCAAATTTAGTTTCTCCAATTGACTTAATATTTATAGATGGTTTAAATAAAGGTTTTTTATTTGAAATTATAATACCTTCATTATCTGAATTATTATCAAATTCAGAATTATCATCGGAATAATTTTCGTTATCGTCGTCACTCATTGTTACTATATTAACTAAAGATAGTTTTAAATATATTATTTCAATTTTCTTTTAAAATAAAATTAATAAAAAATGAATTTATAAATTTTATCGTTAAATTAGTAGTACTGTAATTTATTTAGTTATATCATTTGTTTGCCATACAGTATCACAATCAGAACATACATAAATATATTTCATATTAGAATCATCATAACGGATATATATAATTTCTCTAGCCTTATCCTCAGTGTTAGTCACACAATCTGGATTTGGACATAATACATTACTTACACGAGGTAATGTAGGGTCCAACTTTGTATATTTATTAATAATATGACTAAATGATTGTTCTGATTTTTTAATTTGGGTTTTAGATACGCAAACATTTTCTATAGCAAGTAATTTATCTTCATTTCCACATTTGCGACAATAATATACAAGCTTATTAGGGTCATCGCTATTAATGCGAATATAATACATGTTAGAGCAGTTAGAACAGAAGTGCATTTTTGATATATAATATACCTTTAATTTATTTATTTATTTCAATTTTCTTTTAAATAATAAAATAATAAATAAATAAGATATTTACATAATTTCAACAATTAACTTTGCTTCGTTCAATTTTTCGATTACATTATTATAATCAGTTGTAATTCTCATAGAATAAAATCCTGTTCTAAAATCCTTTGATGATAAATTAAAATCTTTGTTTTTATTTTCAGCAAATTCTAATAACTTATCATAATTTTTAAGAAAATTCTCTTTGATAAATGGATAGAAATTATCAAAAAAAGGCAAAAAAACTCCATTTTTTTTTCGAACAATATCACACACAGCAATATCAATATTAGAATATTGAATAATTTCATCATATGGTTTATTATCAAGATGTTTTATATCAACGCCTGGTTCATTCAATAATGGATCTTTAGAAAGTAAACTACATAGTGTTAAAAGAACGGTAGAAATACTTTGACAAGATGTCCATTGGTCTCCTCTCCATGTATTTAATAGAGAAACGCAAACTTTACCACAAGTATATAAATTAGGATTAAATCTGACATTGTTTCCATTTGTACAATATATGACTTTTGGTGGACTGTGAGGATAATCGGATGGGTACTTAAATTCAAAAAAATAGTTACCTCCAAAATAGGGTGTATCAGACGGTCCGATTATCAACGCATAACCTTTCATAATATCAGAATCATCATGTATATAATATATACCATTTTCGGTAAGAGGATTTTTAATGATATTTTTTACATCCTTCAATAATCTAGAAATCGTATCTTTTGTAATAAATGTTGTCATAATATTAGTAGTATAATAATACAATGTATAGTTTTATATATGTTTCATAAATATTAAAATATATTAATAATATAACAATATAATGGCTAGTTTAGCAGCTTCATACGCAACATCTAAAGTAACATCTTTGGCAGCAGATGAATTAAATAAAGGTAAACAAGTAGCAACTGCGGATTTGGAAAAAGTAAAAGGAGACACAATTAACGCATTAAAACAATTACAAGGGTCCGTATTAAACTCTTTAACTGAGACAGAAACATATGCACTAGGTCAATGCTTAAATAGATGTAAAACGGCCGCAAAAGCTATGATTGCGGCACATGATTCTAGTATGCAAACAAATAGTATGGGAGGTCGTAAAAAAAGAAAAACAAAGAAAAGAAAACACAGAAAAGGTACCAAAAAATATCGCCGTTAATACTAATTAATAAGTATTAATTATAAATATAGTTATTATTTATAATTATAATTATTTACATGTTATTTATTAAGTTTCATAAATAACATATAACCGTTAAGCACTTATAATTTTTTAAATAGTCATATAAACTATATATTATATTATATTATATTTATGAATTTTAAAAAAAATGAAATAGAAAAATGTTGATATATTATATCAACAATGACAACAAATATGAATTCATCGTCTCATTTTAAAGATTTAAACGAATTTCTAGCAAAGCATAGTGCTAAGAATGAACAAAAGGTGGGCGAGGCGTCGTGCTCCACCCATACTCGGATCCCAGATAAGGAATTAAACATTTATCCGGGTTCATATATAATACCTAGCGAAGAACTTGAAACATTCTATAACTTATATTATGATAGTATATTCATTAAAAAACGTAAGGAGTATTTAACTGAAAGACAATTAGAAACTGGTGGTCCTATGGCTGTTGATTTTGATTTTAGATATAATCATGATGTAAACTCGAGACAACATACAAGGGAACATGTTAGTGATATGGTATGTGAGTATGCCGAAGTACTTAAGGAATGTTATATAATAGAAGCAAATAAGCCATTTAATATTTATATTTTTGAAAAACCAAACGTAAATAGGTTAGCAGACGGTTCACTTACTAAAGATGGAATTCATATGGTTATTGGAATGCAAATTGATCATACAATGCAAATCCTAATTCGTGAGAAAATGATTGAAAAGCTAAGTGAAATTTGGGATTTGCCTTTGATCAATACATGGGATTCTGTATTAGATGAAGGGATTAGTAAAGGAAAAACAAATTGGCAGCTTTTTGGTTCTAGAAAACCAGGCAATGAAGCATATGAATTAACACATATGTATTCTATGAATGTTGATGGCGCGGACGGACAATTTGAAATGAACGAAGAAGATGTAAGCAAATTTGATTTAAAGAATAATTTCGCAAAACTATCTGTTCAATACGATAAAAATCCTAAGTTTGAAATTAACCCTAAAATTATAGATGAATACAATAATCGTTTATCTAATGTTGGTACTAAAATTAGGAAAGCATCAAGTAAAATTAAAATGAATTTAATAGTAGAAGATGATAATGAAAATCCTGAAGAAGATTCTATTTCTATTAATGATATTAAAGATAGAGAAACTCTAGAAAAGGCTGTAAATTTAATGATAGCACATTTAAAAACAAACGAATACGAGATAGCTGAAACTCATCACTTTACTCAAGCATTACCTGAAAAATATTATGCGCCTGGTTCGCATTTATTAAATAGACAGGTGGCTTTTGCTTTAAAACATACTGATGAAAGATTGTTTCTATCATGGGTTCAGTTAAGAAGCAAAGCGAAGGATTTTGATTATTCTACAATTTCTGATTTATATTGTCAATGGAAGAAATTTCATAGAACAAATCAAGATGGTATTAAAATAACGCGCAAATCAATTATGTATTGGGTTAGAAAAGAAAATTTAAATGAATATGAAAAAATTAAACAAACCACTATTGATTATTATCTCGAAAAAGCTTTTGAAACTGGAACTGAATACGACATGGCTATGGTTTTAAAGCAAATGTATAAAGATAAATATGTTTGTGTAAGTTACGATAAAAAGGGAATCTGGTATCAGTTCAGAAATCATAGATGGATTTCCGATAAGGGATTAAGTCTTAGATCAAAGATATCAGAGGAACTATATGCTTTATTATCATCAAAAGGAGATCAAATGTCAAAAGAGATGTGTGAGTATCAAGAAGAAGATCCTAGAAGAATATTTATTCAAAAGAAAGCTAAGCTTGTTTGTGAAATAAGTATCAAATTAAAGAAAACTATCGATAAAGACCATATTATGCGTGAAGCAGCAGAAATCTTTTATGATGGAGAATTTATTAGAAATATGGATACAAATAAATATTTAATGTGTTTTAATAATGGCGTTATTGATTTTACTAATAAAGTTTTTAGAGAAGGATATCCTGAAGATTATATTACAAAGACAACTAAGATAAATTATGTTCCATATAATGAAAATGATTCTGATTTTATGAAAACTGCTAATGAAATTGAAATATTTATGAACAAGTTGTTTCCTATTCCTGATTTAAATAGATATATGCGTGACCATTTAGCATCATGTTTAATTGGTGCTAATAAAAATCAGACGTTTAATGTATATCATGGAAGTGGTTCAAACGGCAAATCTATTGTAGCTGATTTGATGGCAGTTACATTAGGAGAATACAAAGGAACTGTTCCTATTACTCTTGTTACTGATGTAAGAGGTAAAATTGGTGGCACTTCTGATGAAGTATTGAAGCTTAAGGGTGTTAGATATGCTGTTATGCAAGAGCCTTCAAAGGGTGTAAAATTGAACGAAGGTATTATGAAGGAACTTACCGGAGGAGATCCAATTCAAGCAAGAGGTTTGTATTCTGAGTCGGAAATATTCGAACCACAATTTAGTTTGGTAGTCTGTACTAATAATTTGTTTGATATTGAAAGCAATGATGATGGTACTTGGAGAAGAATCAGAAAGTGCGACTTTATGTCTAAATTTATTGACGAAGGTGAAACACATACAGATGATACTCCATACATTTATTTGAAGGATAAAAGTTTGAAGGATAAGTTGCCGAGTTTGGCACCAGTTTTCGCAAGTATGTTAGTAAAACGTGCATTTGAAACTAATGGTATTGTTATAGATTGTGATACTGTATTGAATGCTTCTAATAAATATAGAAAAGGTCAGGATCATATTTCAGCATTTATTAGTGAGAAAATTGTTAAAACTAATAACGCAAAGGATAAAATTGGTAAGAGAGGTTTACAAGAAGGATTTAAGCAATGGTTTGAAGTTACTCAAGGTTCTAGAAAGTCTCCAAAGGGCGAAGAACTATTTGAATACATGAATAAGAAATTCGGATCATGTAAGACAACTGGATGGCAATGTGTTAAATTTCTTGAACCTGATGAAGAAGAAGAAGATGTTTTAGCTGAGATGTAAAGTTTTAAAACTGACCTATAAATTTAAAATATTTAAAATTATGTAAATTTAAATATTTTGTTTTAATAATTTTTTTGTGCGTAGACGTTTTTAGGTAACATTTCATATAGCGTGTAAATTAAATAAATGATTTTACCTAAAATCCATGTTGAGAAAAATGGAAGCAATATAAAACCAATAATTGAAACTATTTTTTTTATAAAACTGGTTTGTGATGGATACATTAGAGAGAATATTATAAAGCCAATCAAACAAATAATGTAAATTCCCAACAAAATATAATAATAAAAACCTTTTAATCCGCCAATTTTTTGGTCCTCATAATAAGTTTTTCTCTCATTTGTTAATACATCATTAGTTTCATTCTTTAAATCTTTAACTAATTGAACATTTTCTTTTTTATATTTTAGATATAGTTCAGCAACATTTTTAAAATTTATTAACAAACCTTCATATGTATCAATTTGTGTTGTAATTTCTTTAGAATCACTCTCAAAATATTCTGTAAACTTATTAATAATTTCTTGTGCCTTTTCTTGTAATTGATTATCAAGCAAATCATTATATCCAGAAGGACCTTCAGTAAATGTAACATAATTTTTTTGTGCTACTTGAACTTGGTTAGGCGCAGAAGCTAAATTAGTCTGAGAGTTTAAATAATTTTGCTTAAGTTTATCAGTTTCTCTTTGTTTTCTACATTCTGAATTACACAGTACAGCATCTGAAGCTTGACTAATTAATGTATTAAACTTATTCATATCTATTTGATTACTCATTACTATATTATACAACTATAAGAATTTCAAGATTTATTTTTTATTTTTTATTTTTTGATAAAACTATTAGATAGCGGTGCTTGAATATTACCCATATTTACATCAGCTTTGAATTTACCAGGTTGTTTTTGAGTTAATACTTTATTAACCATTGATTCTGTTACAAAAGATTCTGTTGTAGTTGAAGAATCAATACATTTGTTTAATTCAACATCATATGTTTGACCATCAGAACAACAATATTCACCAACACATGAACCAGAAACCTTTGGTGATAACCAAGGATCATTACTGTTTGTTGTTGAACCGGTAGGAGCAGTTTTAGGGTCAAAATAGAAATCATATTCTTGGTAGTTCATGTTGTCGCGCATTATAATGGAAGAGTAACTTCCCCACATATAGTAAGCTCCAATAAAAGATATTATTACAATCAAAATATTGTAAATTATAGTAGGTAATATACCTTTGTTATTTAAAAATGCCAAAATAATTATAGGAACTAAAGTGAAGATAATAATTTTCATTAACTGAGAATGTTCAGCATATTTATCTCCATAATAATCATTGATTTCAACAAGACGTATTTTGTTATTTTTTTCAGCTTCTAAAAGTTGTAAACGTTTTTTAGATCTATTTAATTCACTTTCTACAATTCCTATCGCATTAGTTTGCTCTTTTAAAGTTCCAGCAGAAGATTTTAATGCTGTATCATAAAAGTTATTTACACCACTTAATGTTTGATATAAATTAATACGCATATTTGTAATCTGGTTCATTTTTTCAATTATTTTTTGTTGTTGCTGAGGCGTTAAATTAGTATTTGTTTCTAAACTACTAAATAAATCTTGCTCCATTTTTTGTAATGATTGAATATCATTAAGTATTTGCTCGTTATTTTGTGAAATATTCGGTAAATCAGACATATTATATAAATTATAAGAAGATAATTAAATAATATAAAATGGTAATTTATTGTTTTTTTGCTATATTCATAGTTATTAATACAGTTCCTGCTGCTAAAATACTCCAAAATAAATAATCATAATTCTTTTGTAAAACTGTAATATCACTATCGTTTAAAATATTTTCTATATTTGTATTAAAATTTTTGATAGTAGTATTTGTTTTTTTATAGTCTTTTAAATAATCTCCTAATCCTTCCATATTTTTGCTAGATTGATTATTTAATGAATCTGTTCCAGAACTGAATTTATTTGTATATCCATTAATTTGGCTTGTTAACATGTTTAATTTGCTTTGAAGTTGTTCTATTTGTTGTTTTTGGGTACTTGTAGCGTTCGCAAGTCCATATTCTGAACCAATATCACCACCATCTTTATAATTATCATACATAATTGTGTCTACATTGACTACTGTTCCTGGAACACCAATTGGAGGAGCAATTGGTTCTTTATTTCTAGTATATAAATTAACCCTGGAATTAACTTGTTGTGCTCCATTTGGAAACATACTAGATGTTTTTGGATAACAAACATTGTCTGAAAATGCGAAACCAGCGCATTCTTGATTTGAATCGCATGTAGATTGACATTGTTCAACCGTCGCATTACCATAAGCAGCTCCCGGAATATCATACCCAGCACTATCAATGCCAGTATAACTCGTATAATTTTTTGAATATTGTATATTAGTGTTAGGATATGAATGACTTTGAGAATTTTGATCAATAAATGCTAATTTCCCAATTGAATTTTTGTTACCCATTGCAGTAATTTGATAAAGAGCATTCGCATCTTGCGCACCAACAGTTTTATTACCTCCAGAACTGGAGCATTTACTAGATGATGTAGTGGTATATAAAACTAAATTTCCGTCACTTTGCATAATAAGATAAATACTGCCATCAGTTGATCCAATAAAATCTCCAGGAGATAATGTAGAACCACTAGGTATCCAACATTGACCAAACTTACCCTTAGCCGCAGCAAAATTAGGATTCGGTTGTTGCTGTTTTCCATTAGTCTGAGAACACCATATACCACCTTGATAGTCACTGGGACCTTGTCCTCTATAAACACACATATTACCATCATCTTGAAGATATAAATAATATGAGCCTTCTTGATTAACTGAATAAACTGCGTTAGACCATGGTCCACCCATTTCCTTTCCTTGACTATTTTTATTACAGTTATTAGCTAGACCATATTTCTTTGCGCTGTTTAAATCATTAGTTCCGCTACACCAACCAATGTCACTGCTTGAATTTTGAGTTCCATAATAAGCAAGATTATTATCAATCGCTAACTGTCTACATTGATCCATAGGTAAATATTGATCATTTGATGTATTAGGCATTGCTCTATCCCCAGTATCTCCATAACAACCTATATATCCACCGGCACTATTAGTATCACCTGGAGTACTAAATATAGCAGAACCATTCGCATTTAATACAGACAACGTGCCAGCCCTCGTTAATGTAGCAGTGGACCCAGGATTATTTCCATATGTTTTTGAATCCCATAAAGCAGTTGTGTTATAATTTACTGCTTGACCATTTATTTGTGAACCAGCCAAATCATTGCTAATCATACAGTTTCCGTTACCATTACCATCAACACCTTGTAATCCAAAATATTGATTACCTGAATTTACAGCATAATTCTGGCATTGATCAAAACCCATAGACCCAATATTAGTCATAGCTGACTTTGGGTTGCTAACATAATTTGAACTAGTATATAAGTTCCATGTTGCTATTTGAAGACAGTATCTATTTCCTGATTTATCACCAGGATCACCGACAACTGTTGTTAGTATCAAATAAGCACTACAAGGTTTTGGATTTGAAACATTAAATGATAACATTTTAAAATTAAACTGTATATTTGATTGATAATCAATTTGCTGCCATCCACCACTAGGCATCCAACCTAAAATATACCACGTGTTAGGGTCTCTACTCAATGAATTTGGTCTTCCTTGAATTTCATATCTTGTTAAAGGAATATTTGTACTATTTGGCGTATTAACCCCCGGCAAATTAATGTGAAGATATTCACCCTTTACTGTTGTTTGAACTCCACTAGAATTTGTAAAAGGCAATTGAGTAGTCCCTTCATATACGCCTGTTGTACTATTATAGTTCGTTGCGGAACTAACTTCAGTATGCCACCATGTATCTATATTTTGATCAAAAGCACACCAAGGACCAGTAAAATCATTATTATTTTGATATACACTTGATGCGTATGAGTTGTACCCATTCACACTATTACTGGAGTTCATTTTTGGAACAAACATAATTTCAGTAGAAGCAGGTATATTATTATAACAACCTACATAACTGCTTTGAGGATTTTTAACTACTGAGTTTACAAATACATTTACACCTTCATTTCCAACACTCTCACCTATCTCTACAGGAGTACCAGTAATTAGTGGTGGTTTTGTTGGAATAGTTGCGCCAGGAGAGTTATAACTATCATCCCAAGATATAGAAAGAGTTGTAAACTGTCCGGAAGGAGGAAACCCATTTTTACCTGATACTTGATTATAAACATCCGGTTGCGATATATATTTGGCTACACCTTGATTTGTCACATAAAAGAAGTATCCGCCTTGTAGTTGAATTACTTTACCTAAATAAGGGTTGTTAGGGTTAACTCTATCTATATAATTAGTTGTATTGCCACTAATTTTACTCATTAATGTTTGATATTCATTTAATGTATTTTGATAATCATTCTTTAAGTTACTTAAGGTTTGTTGTTGGGTAGTAAAATCATTCTTATTAAGCAAATTATTGGTCTGTTGTGTTAAACCATTTTTATTAAGATCTAGGTCTTTAAGTCCTTCAAATCCTTCCACTAAATCACTTTTTTTTATTCTTTTTTCTAAATTATTTACGATTTTTCCTTGGTATTTTTTAAATTTTTTTCCTTGACTTAGAGATGGACTGGGCTCATTACAACTATTAGCATTTGTCTTATACTCAGTAACATTATCTGTGACAGATTTAGGTTTTGTTAAATCATTAAAATTTGAAAACAGATTTACTATACTTGTCATATTAATATAATAAGATACAAAAATAAATTATATTAATAATATTCATTTGCCAATTGGTTTTTTTTTATAAAATAAAAAATAGCAAATAGTGATAAAAAAATTGGCAATAATTTGTACACATTATGTAGATACTCAATATTATTCCCACCTCCACTTTGAGAACCTGTAAGAGAAAACTTAAAAAATAACAATATTAACAAAATAGCTATAAGAAATAAAGCAATATAACTGTAATAGTTTGAGGTTACAATAATTTTTCCGTTTTCAAGCGCCCTGTTTAATGTTTCATATTCTCTTATCATTTTTTCAATTTGTATTCTCTCGTCCGATAATGTTTGATAATTATTATTCATTGTATTTTCTTGTTCTGTAGTTTGTTGTTGTGATTTTTGAAACTTGTCATAATTATTATTTGAATTGTTTAACATTTGTTTGTTAATATCCAGTAATTTAGCATTTAAATTTTGTAATTGATAACTATAATACATAGCTTCCTTGACAATTGCTTTAGATTTTTGTTCTTGAACAAGATTACCGGTTCCACTACTTAATGTACAATTATTAGATAAAGTATTAAATGTTGCTCCCGAACATGAAGAATTAGATGAACAAGCAGATTGACAATTTTCAACATTTGTATTATCTAATATGTTTATTTGGTTTTGTCCATAAAAAGCAGAATTATCAACTGTTGTAAAACTTTTGTTATCAGAATTAATAACATCAATATACTTTTTATATGTATCTTGATACTGAGATATTAACATATTATATTCATTACTTAAATTTTGTAATTGTATAGACATATATATATAAATAATAAGAAAACAATTATTTATATATCTCACTTATAGGAATTTATACTTATTGTAGCATGTCAATAATAAAATTAATAACAAAATTCCAAAAACCATATAATACGCATTTGTTCCTAATTCCCCTCCATTTTGTACAAATGTGGTTGATGATTGAGCTGATGGCATAGAAAACTTATATAACAAAAATATAACAAGTATTGCGAGAAGCATTAACAAAATAAAGGAATAATAATTTTGTGATATATGTATATTTCCTTCAACTTGTTGTTCATCTAAAGTTTGATATTCATTTAACATTCTTTGAATTTTATCTCTCTCTCCAATCAAATTTTTATATTGATCAATCAGATTGGTATTAGAGCTGGAACGTTGTTGTGCTTCTGCGTTAAATTGTGTTTCAATAGGTTGTGATATTTTTTGTATTTTTTCATTTACTTGTGTTAATTTCTCATTTATATTTTGAACAATTTTGAGTAAACTCATTGATTTTGGAACAATAGAATAATCACTTGTACTTCCAGTCATAATATCTCCATCTCCTTTTCTTAATGAACATATGGTTGATGTTTCATTATATGTAGCTCCTGAACATCCACTGGTTGTTGAACATAAGGCTTCACACTCTCCTACTGTTTTTAATGTACTTTGTGACAATGGACTAGCTCCCCAAAAAGCTGTACCTTTTACAGTTGTCATTGGTACATTATTTACATTAAAATTAGGTTTAGTAGTTGTATTAAATTTAGAACTATTGTAGTTAGGATTTGATACTGTTGTAATACTTGTAACGCAACAACTATGATTTTCTGAGTTATACGGTCCAGACCATGATGTAGTTAAGTCTTTATAACTAGCTTTGGAGTAAAGTTGATCGTCCATACCAACACCAATAAATGTTCCATCTGGTGCGATTGTTATTGATTTAACACAACAAGTATTATCACCTAGATATTGCCAGTCTTGGCTTGGTAAATTTTGATAGCTGTTTTTTTTATAAATAGCTTGATTGCTTCCTATAACAAAAAGTGAACTATCAGGAGCAATTGCGACAGCAGAAACCCATTCTCCTCCAGTACTTGGAGATGGTGTCCAACTACCAATTAAATTAGGATTATTATTTGACCATAAAATATTATTCATTCCAACACCTACAATAGTTCCATCTTGACCTTGTGCTAATGACATAACGCAACAATTATCAGTATTAGGTAAAACATCCCATGATGGACTATCCCAACTAGTTTTTCTCCATATAGTATTAATTGAAGTAGACGCATAAATACTTTTACCATCATTTCCAGTACAAAGTGAACGAATATTTCCATTTGAATTGTCATTAATTTTTTCCCAAGGAGCATCTAAACCTTGTCTACTATATAAATTACCATCTGTTCCCACACCAATAATAGTATAAGAATTACCAGGTTCACCATAACACCCCATGCGATGATTGTAATCAGTCCATGTACCCCAATACCAAGAATCTTGAATAAGACCATTCATAGTTTGATCTTTTGACCAAGGATCATTAGCATTAACCATGTTAGTTGTAACACATCCAGTTTTTTTCCAGATGTCATTATAACACTCTTGACTGATACCTTTGCTATCTCCTGTATATTCGCCGCATGGTTGTTTAACCTCTTGTTTTAAGTAATTAACATAATTAGAAACCGCTAATTTATATTCAATTAAAAGATTTTTATATTCAGTATTAAAACTTTCTAAATTTAATACATCTGAATTATTTTCATTACTTTCTGGATTCATCTATATATCTATTAAAAGAAAACATATTTTATCTTGAAGCTTTATAAAAATAATAAAATAATGTTGTCGAAGAGAGAAGACATATAATAGATAATATAATATTATCATTCGGATTCGGATTAGGTGAATCATCCTTTGTAATAACAACAAGATTATCAAATTTATGCTTATTCATCTTTCTCTCTTCATTACATTTTTCAGTTATTTTTCTGATAGAATCATTTGAAGCTTTAATACAATATTCACGCATTTTAGGATTCATTGGAATTTTATTTTTACACAAAAAAGAGAACATTTAAAATTTAAAAATATATTAAATTTAAATTTTAAGCGAAGTAACCTTTGGTAAGCGAAACTAACTTACAGGATTTTTGCTTATTTTTGAAATAGAAGTGCCTATTATCAATATACTTACAAATAAAGCCCAATTGCGCAAATATTCTTCACTATACATATTTTTATAATCATAAATCAATTCAGTAGCAGCATTATTTTTATGTTCAACAATACCAAGCTTTAATTTTAACTGTCTGTTTCTCTCTTTTTCTTCTTGAATTAAAACATTTAAAGCAAATAATTTTTTATTTAATTCACCGGTTGAAGATTGAACATCATTTGATAACATAAATAAATCAGAACTAAGTTTATTCATATTACCTTTAATATTTTCAAATGAATTTTGATATTCAGGATATTCTGGGTTCTTATTAAAAAAAACATAATACTTTTTAAAATCAGCTAAAATTGCTGGTAATTGATTATTTAATGTTTGTAATTTTTCTTTAAAAATTCCTGGTGTTTTAAAGTTATCAGTTATATCTTCATCATCTATGTTTGCCATTAATATATATAATTATTTAAAATAAATATTAATTAAAAGTCTAAAATATTATCAAAAGAGAGAAATAATTTATCAATATAGTCCCTTGTTTCGTTATATCCTCCGATAATACTACCGGCATAAAAAATAATAGGAAATTGTTTAATTTCTCTCTGTGATAAATTTTTAATAAACAATAAAAAATTATCTTTATCTTCAATAATATAATCATCACAATCCACTATATTAAAAAGTAAACCTTTATCTTTTAAAATTTTTTTTACGTTAGAACAATTAGGACATCCACTTTTACTATAAATAGTAAAGTCAGTATCAGATGGTTTTTCGAATTCCATTATTATTATTAGTAATCTATATATATTTATATTTTTTTAAACACAAACTCTATAATAATTTGTTTCAATAGCGGTTTTACTTGCTCTAGTAATATTACACACTTGTCCAGGTCTTAAACCAATAACTCTAGCTACAGGATCGAATCGAGAAATATCTGGAAATTGTACTTTATCCGTAATATTATATTTTGTCATAACTTGCTTAACTTCTGACTCCGTCATTACGCGATGAGGAGGCACGAGACCATGTTCAAGTATATTAAATTGTAATCGTTTGATGCTTTCAATTACAATGAAAATGCCTTCACTTTCCCAAATATGTTTAAGTTCATTAACTAGAGTTTCATTAGGATCATCCTTAATTATTATAAATAATGTATCGGTCTTTTTAAGAGTTTCAGTTAAAATGAACAAATCATCGATCATTTCTTGAATATTTTTAGGCGCGGGTCTAGATGCTAAATAAAATCTAATATATATTTTTTTCTTAGGGGTTTCATCAGTAACATTATCATCGTTTGTTTCCAAGAGCATATCAAGTTGATTGTTAAGTTTCATTGAATTGACTTCATTGATACTAAAATTAGAGTAATCATTAACATTATAACCTTGCTTTTTCATAAGGTCTAGAACATTCTTTCTAGAATTGTAAATATGTGAAATTAAAATACTTGAGTTTTGACTTGCCATTCTATATTATATTATAAATATATTCATTTATTTTTATTTCATTTTTATTTTATAATGTTATTTTTCTAGTTCCAGATGACGATGTAACATCTGATGAAGAGGCATTAGGTTCTTGAATTATTACTTTTTTCTCTCCAGAATCAGTCTCGATAGATTTTTCCTCTTCTTTCTTTTCTTCAGGAACGTCTAAAATATTTGGATTTATAACTATTTCTTTTGGACTTGAAGAAGGAGGAGTTGAAGAATTTGGGTTATATTGAGGTGAAGTTGGAACATAAGCTGGTGATCCAGGAGCATATGGTGGTGAATTTGGAGCATATGGTGGTGAATTTGGAGCATAAGCTGGTGAAGTTTGAGCATATGGAGGCGAGTCGCCGGACGGTGGTGAATAAGCAGGTGAATAAGGAGCATATGGAGGTGAGGTTGGAACATAAGCAGGTGAATTTTTTTTGATTAACTTCATCCTTGATTCAAGTACATCATTTTCTGAAGTATCATCATCATATAGCACTTCATACACGTTTTCTTTATATTTACTATTAAAATATTTAGATTGAATAACACCAGGGAATCTTGTACCTAATTCGTCATTTCTAACAGTGATCTGATCACCTACGTCAAATAGTGAATCAACTGGTGTAACTGGAATAGGTGTATCAATGCTAGCCGGATCTGGCAGTATTGGACTCTCATTAAGATAGGGTTGATTTTTAACTTTTACATCAAGAGTTCTCTGAATATCAAAAATGGTTTCTTTAATGAGTTTTTCTATAGGTTTATCACTCTTTAATAATTTATTTATATTGTCAGAATAAGACATACTTAGGAGTTGATCAACATTTTCTTCAGTAATGATGCGCATTTGAACATTCATAACTTGTAGTTCTTGTATTAATAATTTAAAAGCATAAGGAACCCTCAAAATGCTAAATGAACGTCCAAATCTACTAATATTCATGATACTTTGTGTGCCGTCAGGATTTGTATTAAATTTGATAGGTCCGTCAACAGCAGGACTCAAGAATAAATTTTTGGCTTCATTATAAATAGCAATTGCTCCTGATTTATTACAAACAGCAATATAATAATCCTTGCTTTCACCTCTTACCATAAAGGATTCATTTAAGAAATAAGACATTCCATGTGCTAAGACACCATCACGTTCCATCTCTCCAATACGAAGACCACCGTCATTAGCGCGACCTTGTACCGGTTGTCTAGTCAAAACTGTATTAGGTCCGCGAGCACGATAATTGATTTTATCTTTAACCATGTGCTTCAAACGCATATAATAAGTTGGACCAATATAAATATCTGCTGCTAATTGCTCACCTGTCATTCCATTATATAAAATTTGATTGCCTGATGAATTGAAACCTGCTTTTACAAGAAGAGGAGCATAAGTAGAATAATTGGGTCCCTTAACTTGAAATGCCGTACAGTCGCCAAATGCTCCATAACTTGTGCAAACTTTTCCGAATAGTGATTCTATAATTTGACCAATAGTCATACGAGATGGAATAGCATGCGGATTAATAATTAAATCAGGTCTAATTCCGTCTTCAGTAAAAGGCATATCATCTTCGGGTATAATGAGACCTAAAGTTCCTTTTTGTCCTGCACGGCTCGCCATTTTGTCACCAATTGCGGGCAGGCGTTCTTCACGAACCCTAACTTTGGCAACATTAAATCCTTCCTCACCAAGTGTGATAAAAGATTTATCTACGTATCCAAGTTGGCCCTTTTTAGGCTCAACTGAATCATCAGTCCAAACATCTTTTGTTGTTAAACTTGAATTAATTTTTCCAATTAAAATAGTTTTATCATTAAGCTCAGTATTTTCCTTTACCAAACCATGATCATCTAAAAAACTATAATCATAACCTTTTTTCTTACCAGTTACGTTATTCTTTTCAATACTAGCGAATTTAGAATTTGTCATACCAGTTATTTTAGAACTTTCTTCACGGTCTTGATAAGAAGAATAATATGTAGTTCTAAATATTCCACGTTGAATGGCACCTTCATTAATTAAAATAGCATCTTCAACATTATATCCTGTGTAAGACATAATTGCTACAATAGCATTAACACCATAAGGTTGTTCTTCATTATTGACATATTCTAAGTATCTTGATTTAATTAAAGGTGTTTGTCCATAATTTAATATTACACCCATCTTATCAATACGCATTTGATAATTAGAATGGTAAACAGAGACTGCTTGTTTACTTTGACCACAAGAAAAAGAATTACGTGTGACAGGATTATTTTCAGGATAAATAATCATATTTCCCATAACACCTAAAATTAATGAAGGGTCAATTTCCATATTAGTATACCATTTGTTCTTTTTTAATTCATCAGTTGAAACAGCAATTAATAATGTTTCTTCTTCAGAAGTATCAACATAGTCAACCATAGATTTAAAATGTTGTAATTTTTCCAATATTAAACCCTTGTCGCTACCAATATCCTTATAAAGAGAACTTAAATCATAAATTTTATTATTCTTTGTTTTAAAGTTTTCATCGGTTTTGGGCATAAAACCTGATATAATTTGTTCCCAAGTAATTTTACCACTTTCCAGCAAATTATGAATTTCTCTTCTATCATAACTAAGTTTATTGTTTTCAATGTAATAAATTGGTCTAGATAATCTTCCCGAATCAGTATAAATACTAACTTCGTTTTTCTGATAATTAAATGAAAAACTTGTGTAAACCGGTATAATACCATTGCGCCTATACAATTTTAACAAATTTACTAACTCAATTGGTGCATCAATTACTCCAACCCAGTTACCATTTACAAAAATCTTTGAACTACTACCTAGCTGTTCAGGTGAACATTCTAATATATTTCTCATTGGCGTATTTAAACGAAGCCATTTTATAATCGGATGTCCAGAAGAACCACTAGTTATATAAGTACTAATTGACATGTGTTTATGAAGACCAATATTTCCACCATCAGGAGTATCAATTGGATCAATAAATCCCCACTGAGAAGAATTTAAAAGACGAGGACCGACAACCTTCGCACTAGCGTCTAATGGTAAATTAATCTTACGCAAATGTGAAATAAATGTATTCCAACTTAGACGATTAAGATCTTGAACAGCTCCAATACGCTTTGTATGAGCCTCAGACCCCCAATTACCCTTAAACGCTTTTCTAAAACCTTGTTCAACTAATCTATCCTTAAAAAATGTTTTAAAGTTTGCTTCAATTAGACCAATAAAATTATTTTTATACTTGTTTTCTTCTTTTTTCTCACCCGATTTATCCTTTGATTTTATTTGTTTCTTTTCCTTTCTAGAGAGTGTTTCGTCTTCTTTGTATTCACCTTTGTGATAGTAATATTCTTCATCAATTTTACGTGTTATATCCTTTTTCTGAATTAAATAATATTCTCTAAACAAATCGTATAAGAGAGTACCTGAAAGCTCAACTCTTTTAAATCTAAAATTATCACGATCAGTTGGTTTTTCTTCTTTTGTGTAAACCTTTAATAACTTATTTACCATATAACCTAAAAAATATGCTTTATCTAAAAAGTTCAATTCTCCAACGTGTGGTAAAAAATAATCAGAGAGAATTTCAATGACGCTTGATACAGTACCTCGTTTAGTTAATTCGGCAATAAATTCTAGAGCATTTTGTTGATTAAAAAATTTATATGCGTCATGAACAGAAGGAATAAATAAATCAATATAAGAGTTTTTATTATTTTCAATTTCATCATCTAAATCTGTTAACAAACATG
>Ga0209500_10001209_pt1 | contig 19853 bp, 49 predicted proteins | sample S_140212_EF_Meta_FD_187323 | JGI IMG/M metagenome (GOLD analysis project Ga0209500, IMG submission 187323) | Freshwater microbial communities from Lake Simoncouche, Canada to study carbon cycling - S_140212_EF_MetaG (SPAdes) (version 2) | ecosystem: Environmental > Aquatic > Freshwater > Lake ... | reverse complement strand
TTCTCTACGTTTTTCTCTCAAAGACAATGAGCTTAAATCGCGTATTGGATTGCTAGTTCGGCTAAACCGACTCAGTGGTTGATCAAGATGAATTAGATGTTACTGTGTCTGGTATTGTAAATGCTTACGCTAAGATGGGTTATACAATTCTCATTGTATCTGGTCGAGAAGGTACTGCAGAGTGTCTGTCTAAGACTCTTTCATGGCTTGATAAGCACAAGGTTCCTTATTATGACTTGATGATGCGCAAACAAGGTGACTTTCGTCGTGACTCCATTGTCAAAGAGGAAATTTACAACAAGTATATCAAAGACAAGTTTGATGTTGAATTTGTTCTAGACGATCGCAAATCGGTCTGTGAAAAATGGCGTGAACTTGGTCTTAAATGCCTTCAGGTTGCGCCAGGTGATTTTTAATTTCCTCTTCTGTTGCATACCGTATCCTGTAACCTCTATGGTGGGATTGTTTACCTTTTAATGAACTCAGGTAGTAAATATGTGGATATTTGAATTTTTTGTTGTATAATTAATTTATGAGCTTACTACAATACGCTAAAGATGAGTTGGATCGCACCGGCATGACTGCTGATGGTGATGAATATAATGCAATGATGCGCAATCACATCTTGCACATGGTAGAGGAATTTGCTAAAGAAGGTCATTCTGGCTTTTCAGCGAGTTATGCTATATCATGCTTGCAGAAGTTGTTAAAATTTGAACCACTCTCTCCTCTCACAGGGGAAGATAGCGAGTGGGGAGATGTAAGTCATCTTGGAGATGATCCACATTATCAAAACAAACGTTGTAGTCGGGTCTTCAAAGACAAAGACAGTAATTGTTATGATATTAATGGTATTGTCTATTGGAGCTGGCAAACGGATGAAAATGGTAACAAATACAAAAGTTATTACAGCAAAGGTGGAAAACCTCGCAATTTTATCACATTCCCATATACACCAACAACTGAATACGTAGAAGATACAGAATAATATGAAAACATTAGCAGAAAAATTCCTTGACAAAGCAACATTCAAACCCATTGTTGAAATTGACTATGATGATTTAGATCAAATCATTACTGAACACTTCACAGGTAAATCAATACCATATGCTTATCCGTATGAGAAAGGATTCAAACCACATGAAATTGTCTGTCTCAATGAATGGGGTAATGATGAGCAGCACAGCTTTGATGTTGCAAAAGAACCTGCAGATCCAAAGACCTTTGCTAATGCAATGAAGTGCAAATGGCCTGAATGGAATACAGGTGAGTTGCTCAATCAAATGTGTTGTGATGGCATCATTCCTGAATGTGAGTTGATTGTTAACATTTGTTGGTAATATGGAACTTGATAAAAACAACATCATTCGTAGTGATACTAAAATTCGCATAGAAAACGGTAAAAAAGTCAGATATGTAATCACCAATGATTCATTTGAAGATGAATATGGAAGCCTCAAATGTGATTATAATGCATGGCGCATTGAAGGTAAAGAAATCAAACGTCTGACTAATTCAAATTATTATCATACACCCTCACAAGCACGAGAAAAAATTACCTTTGGCTATACTGTAAAATGCAAGTGCTGCAACCATGTTAAATTTGTAAGAGAAGAAGATTATGCAGATCTTCCTAAATTTTACAGTCAAGAAGAAGTTGATAAATTAACATCTGAAGCTTATAATCAAGGCTACGAAGATGGTAAAGTATTCTTCTACGGAATGACTAGTAAAGATGAAGAAAGAATTAAACAAATAGCAGAAACATTATGAATGAAGAAACAGTAACAATCAGTAAAAAAGAATACGAAAGTCTCAAAGAAGACGCCCTCTGGCTTCGATACCTTGAAAGGGCTGGCGTTGATAATTGGCAAGGCATTGATTATGCATACGAAATCAAACGAAGAGAAGGAGAAGAAGATGACTGAATCAACAATTTGCTTACACAGCAAAAACTATAACATTGATGAAGCTCTCAAAATTTTAACTGATGAGTGGGTTGATGATGGTAATTATAGTGCTCAAACTGTCATTGATTTGAGAGATGCCCTCAAGTACTATATTAAAGAATGTAAGACACTTGAGCAGCAGCAAGCTGACGACTATTGGCCTGGAGCATCATAACATTATGGAAAAAAATATTTAAACGAACAAAATAACGCGTTGATAGTTATAGGAAATATATTATAATTAATGTATGAATAAGAGACCAATTCTGAAATTAAACCAAAGTTTTTTTCCATTAGGCACAAGTACATGGGAAGATACCATTGTTAATATCTTCTCTGGCTCTGCTCATCCTTTGGATATCATCTATGCAGAAAATGATGATGGTACAGTTGATGAAAGCACCATTGAATATTTCAATGTAGTTAAAAATTGGAAAGAATGGTCTGCATTACCCATTCGTCCTTGCGATGATTATGTGCATACCACATCAGGTCCAGCAAGGCTACCAAGCATTGTAGTGTGTGCTCGTTTCAATAAAGTAATCTACAAGCATGTTCAATTCCCAACTAAGCAGAATATCTTCAAACGTGACAAATACACTTGCGGCTATACTGGTAAAAAGCTATCCAAAGCTGAGCTGTCTGTTGACCATATCTTACCCATAAGTAGAGGTGGTCAGAATACTTGGGAGAATTTAATCACTGCATCTAAATCTATTAACACATTCAAAGATAATAGATTACCTAAAGAATGCGGTCTTAAACTGCTTTGGAAGCCTGTAAAGCCAACTAATGGCATGGTATTTGAAGCTTTAAGAGAAGACTGGAATACATTTTTACATTAATATGAATATGAGCAATAGACTATACAATCAAAAAGATAGTGAGTCCAAACCTAAATTTGGCTTTTGGTATCAACATCCTAACTCCCTCTCCTTAGATGGTTGGGAGACTTGGAATATTGAAACAGCAAAGAAATATCCAGTTCAGTACTTTATTCGTGAAACTTGCTCTAGTCTTCGATATGGATTCAATCGTACGATTTCAGATGCAATGTACTTCATCAAATACATCTTCAAGCCATGTCATGCTGATATTCGCAAAGCTATTACACGACAATGGAATGATGTTTGCAGTCTTGTTGTAGATGTTAATTTTGCAATGATTGTCAGCTTCAAGAAAGAAGCAGATAAATCTTATGTTGATTGGAGTGGTACAGAAAATCATCAGCAATTTAAAGCATGGCTTGATGCTTCTTATAAATGGATTACCGTTGATAAACCTAAACTTGAAAAAGAGATGGATGCAGCCTATCCACCACATCCACTGCCTGCTGAAATGAAAAATCTCGAATATGGAGAATTGTATGGCAAAGTCAATGAGATTGAAAAAATCATTGATGATACTGATACGAAGATCTTGAAAGAGATGGTTGACTATCGTACATATATGTGGACTTAACTAGGTGTCTCTAAATACCCTGAATTTGAAAAAGAACATCCTGAATTCGTAGAATCACACTACAGCGTTTTTCGGTCTTACGCAGGTCAAACAATAGATGTTGAACTCTTAAGTGATGGTAGCCTCCGATTAAAAAAATGAATACAATTAACCACTATACAGACTTTGCTAATGCAGAGAAATATGCAAAAGATTATGATGCAGTTATTTCTCTTGGACATTATTTGCCTGAACAATATCGAGTAGGCAAGAAATACTTGATGCTTAATTTTAAAGATATTACATTCGACCAAGTACATGCTGCAGCGGGAGCTATTTTTGCAGATGCACCTAATGAAGGACATATTCATCAATTGCTTGATTTTATTCGTAGTTTGTCACCTGATGAACGTTTGTTGGTTCATTGCTTTGCTGGATACAGTAGAAGTCCTGCGGCGGTTATCATTGCAAAATGTGAACGTGATGACAAAACTATGTACGGAGCAAAAAAAGAAATCTACGATGCAAGAATTCCAGACAAATTAGTTCCAAAGCCTAATGATATTATGCTGCACAATTACCTAATGATGAAATAATATGACTATATGTGGATTAAATTAGGAAATATACTATAATATAGTTATGAAAGAGAAAGATAAAATCATTATCGTTGGTGATATTCACGGCGCTTATCCGCGTTTGAGATATGATATCAGCCGATCATATACTGATGCGTATATCATCCAGGTTGGTGATTTCGGCTTTGGCTTTCATAAACCAAATTATTATAAAACAGAATTAGCAGACGTTAGCAAGACGCTTACTAAAACTAATTGCCATCTCTACGTAATTCGAGGTAACCATGATAACCCATCCTACTTTACAGAAACTAATAATCCTTTCGAGTTTGATAATATTACTGTACTTGCTGATTACAGCGAGTTAAACCTACTTGGTAAAAGTATCTTACTTGTTGGTGGTGCAGTAAGTGTTGATCGTCGCTTTCGTCAAGTGGGTAGATCATGGTGGTATGATGAAAACTTCAACCTCAAGTTAGAAGATCAATTTCCTTACAAAGATCGCCAATATGATTTGGTTGTAACCCATACTCGTCCTGGTGTGTGTGGTGCATTCAAAGGCTTTGATAATATTCAATATTTGTGTGATCAAGATCCAGACCTGAAAAATGATCTCATTGATGAGAGTCAGCAACTAGATTACCTGTACGAAAGAACAAAGCCTAAAGACTGGTTTTACGGGCATTTTCATAACTCAGATATAACCCAATACGAAGATACTAAATTCCGATGCATCAACATCGACGAACATTACCTCTACTACTACAATGAATAACAATACAAACTATTATACCAAACGTGGTGCATGCTACGATCGAGGACAAGAACGGGTAAACTATGGTCAAACTGGTGTTATAAGCACCAATGCATCTGCATGTGATGGCTACTGTTGGTTTATGCCAGATGGTAGTGATGACTATGCAATCAAACTAGAGACCAAATATGTATATACTCAAGATGTAGGGTATATTGATGGTACAGAATTCAACAACTATTAATATGGAAAACTTTGAAGAATATCTAATGGGAAAATATCCAGACCTCTTTTATAAGAAAGAGGATGGAAGTCTAGAATGCCCTTGTGGTGCATGGGTTCCTGAAGGATGGGAAACTATCATTGATGAGCTGTGTGGTGTTATCACATCATACACAAAAGGTCAGTACCAATCAGAAAGAGTAATCACAAGCAAGATGTATTACTTCTGGCAAGGATGTTATAAATTTCTTGACTGGAATCATAAACAGTTCGTTAAGTTGTTTCCAAGTTGCAACAAATGGGAATATAACAAACCATTTATAATCTTTTTTGATAAGTTTAGAAATAGGAGTTATAAATACGTTGCATTTAACAAAGTTTATACCCCAGCAGTTAAGATTGATCAGATCAAAGAGAAGTTTGGTGGTCTGAGATTCTATTATTCTGGTGGTGATGATAAGGTTGATGGTATGGTTACTTTTGCAAGTTATCTTTGCAGCAAGACTTGTGAAGTGAGTGGTGAAAAGGGTGAACTGTGCTCTAGTGGTGGTTGGTATAGGACTTTATCACCAAAGGTGTGTGGGGAAAGTCCATATAATAATTACAATCTAACTAAACAATAATATGAGTAAAGAAGATAAGATTTATGAATATCTTGTTGCTAATAGCAAGATAAAACGAACTCCAAAAGCAATTATGACAGAAGAACAATTCAAAAAGAAATTTATATCTGAAGTCCATGGTTGGGAATGGCCCCACATTGGTGATAAAGTTCGCTTCAAAAGTGCAGATGGAATGTTTTATCCACACTATACAAACATTATTCAATTCGCAAAAGACAACTTGAAGGTTGGAGAAATCTACACGGTTCGTAAGTGCGAAGTTTATAGTAGCTGGTGTGCAGTATGGTTAGATGAAATCGAAAGCGATAATCTGTTTCACTTGCCAATGTTTGAATGGCCAATAAAGGAGGAAACAAATGAGTAGAGAGCTAAAATTTAGAGTATATATTCCTGATCATGGGAAATATTCATATTTTCTTTTAAACGAATTTGACTATTCTGATCGTTATCTAGATCAACATCAATATCCAGTTCAGCAATACACTGGATTGAAAGACTCTAAAGGAGTTGAAATTTACGAAGGTGATATTGTTTCTGGTTCCTTTTACGACGAAGAATACCGTCATGAAGAAATCACAAAGTGTGAAGTTAGATTTAATAACGGAGCGTTTAATATCGCTTCAAGAAATTGGCATCGACTAACGTTAAAGGTAGTTGGCAACATCTTCGAAAATAAAGAACTTTTAAATCAATGATAACACCAACCGGTACAGATATTTTTCCAATAGCAATCCTCGGTCAATATATGGAGGATGGTATCCCTTACCCTGCTGCTCAAGTTTTAGATGTGGAGCACAAAGTAGCTTTTGATCCTATATTTGTAGCTTCTTCTTTAATCTCTTTGTACGAAGCATTTTTAAATAGTGTACCCGACAACAAGCAAATAGAGTTTGAAGAACAATTTAGATTTTATCTAAACAGAATGTTTGTGGATAAAGAGCAATACATAACTAAACTATAATTATGAAAACAGAAACAACCCAACTACTAAACTCAGCACTTGAAATTCTTGATCATGCTGTCTCAGCTAAACACGCGCGGGCTTCATTAGAGCTATACAAACAAGAGCTTGAAAAGCTACGTGACGAAAATGCTAATCTTAGACAAGAAGTAACTAACTTCAAATTAATATGCGATACTAATGAAGCATGTATTACTAATCAATATGAGCTCATCAAAGAAATCGCAGATGAACGTGATCATTGGAAAGCAAATCATGATAATCAAGTCACATTAAAATCAACTTTAATTGGTCGACCAGATTTGAAAGATCGATCAGTACGCATGCAAGAACTTATCTCCAAATTGGATATTGCTCGTACAGCACTCGACAACGCAATTCAGTGTGCCTATCAGTCGGTATTACCATCAAGTAGTGCTATGGATCATTGGGAAGATGCACTAATATCATCATGTTATATGTCAAAAAAATAGATAAGGAAATACGTTAAAATATGATTATGAAAACATACCAAATGGGGTTTAAGAAAAAAGATGGGTCAGTTCGTGATATGAAATTCGTTCGACCATATATTGATATAGTTGATAGTATATTTTTTGAGAAAAATGTACAAGGTGTAAAGGTTAACTCTCTTAAAGAGGGATTTGAACGAGTGTGGGATGTTGAAGCGCAAGGCTTCCGTGTTGTTAATCATAATGAAGTAATCACACCAATCGAGCAAATTGGTGAAACTATTTACGATGCAGTAACTAATTCGTTTCTTTTTATCTAATGAAACTATACGAATTTTTAATCGGAGTTGATAACTTCTTAGATGAGAGGGTACCATTTTGGGATATGGTTAAATTTATTTTAGTCATGGTATTCATTATTAAAGTCTTAGATGGAGTTTAAATGATCGATCCAAACGACCTAACTAAATCTATCCTCGCTCTTGCAGAAGATATTACATCAACCGAGCGTATAAAGACATATGGACACCCATATGATAACTTTACCGATATTGCAGCTATGTGGTCAGTCATTCTTAAATGCAATGTAACACCTCAGCAAGTAGGTTTGTGTAATATCGCAAGTAAAATCTGCAGAGAAATTTATAAACCAAAGCGTGATAATCTCGTCGATATCGCGGGGTATGCAAAGACTGTAGATATTATCAATACCTATAAAGGAAAGTCATTATAATAAAGTATGGCTTACATTAAAAAGGGTAAAATCCCTAAAGTTAAAAAGGTTCGACTGAAGAAGGTTAAACCAATTAAAGAACCCCAAATTAAAGTTAAAGTAATTGGGGGTAATAAGAAGCTCGCTAAGGTAAACATTAAGCCAGATCAAATGGGTTTGGTGTTCTTTAGCGAGACTATCAGTACAGATAAAGATAGTAATCCAACAGTTATTCGTCAAGTTAAAATGAATAAAGGTAAGATTATTAAGGAAACCCTTTATAATATAAAGAAAGATGAAATCGAATATAAAATCCGTGAATTGTAATATACCTTCTGCTGAGTATGCTCGAATGTATACTCTTAGTGGTGATGATATCACATTGCAATCAATTGGTACTTTGATTACTAACTCAATGCACAAAGGGTTGCATAGTTTTGTACTACCATATCGAATCTCAGAGAATAGTATCAGTTACCTACGAAGCATTGGTTATAAAGTAAACATGAGTAGTGTGTATGAAGATCAAACTGATCCAATAGTAACAATTAGCTGGAGATGAGAAAGTTTAAGCACAACAATCAAAACTACGAGTATGTAGTAGGTAGCAGATTCATTAAAATCGTCAACCGTGATACAAACAAAAGCGTTTGTCTTAGAAAAGAAAAAACAACTCCTGTTTATTATGATTGTGAGTTTAATTGCAATCCTGATCCAACAAATGAATCATCTGCATGTCCTCATGCAAAGCCATACACATTCGTTAGTCCATCAAACATCAAACAACTAATTCAACGCGAAGGAATTTAACATGCAAGACTTTAAACTAGAATACACTGAACCAGATAAAGTCTACGATACTGTAGACACCATTAAAGACGATGAGCCTCAATATCTCTACTATGAGATTGAAGTAAGTCGCAAGCAAGTCGCATATGTTAATGTACGTGTTGCTGCTGATAATCCAATTGATTGGAAGAATGCACAGGAAATTGCAGAAGCTGCAGTTGAAAAAAATATCAGAAGCTATGACTGGGAGGATGAATGCCCTCAAGACATTGAGGTTGAACACTACAAAGAAGTCTCTGAGATTGACGCAACGGAATATAACGTTTACGAAGCATAATAAAGATTAAAAGGAAAGTCTTTATAATAATTGTATGAGTAAACCATTAATTCACGCTCGATCCTCTGCACGCAAGTACGGAGGTACTTTTGAAGACTATATTGAGATCCATGAGTTCATGGACAGCTCCAAAGCTGTAACATCTCTTCCAAGTCATCGCGCATTAACCCATAACACTTGGTTTGTATCAACTGTACTGACTAGAGTGTTTGGTGAAGTGTTTAAACGCAAATCTGATGGCAAGCTCATCTCCACTCGTGATATTGGTGAACAGCATATTGCAGAAGACTTCAATGGATTCATTCCAAGTGCTTCTGACTATTTGGACTGCATGAATGTACCAGATTGGATGATGAATGGTAAGGGTGCACCTCCATCACACGCACTCATTTTAAAGCAAAGAAAAACAAAAGAATCAGTTGAACAAACACAAACCCGAATCCATATTGACTAACATGAAAAAGATAGACGAACTAAAAACTAAAATCTCCGAAGCTAATGAACGCATCAACGAGCTTAAAAAGCAAGTGCAGAAGGAGCTGCAAGCAGAATTCAACGGAGCTCTTGCTGAACTATTTGATGCTTATCCATTTGTGAAGTCTGTAAGCTTCACTGCTTATACGCCATATTTTAATGACGGTGACACATGCGAATATAGCGTACATCACGACTATTGCCAATTCAATGGTTATGATGAAGATGGTGATGATGATAACGGTAAAGGTGAAGGTGAAAACGTTGGCCGCAATGCTCGTGAGACCATCTACGTTGAAGAGCCTAATCCAGAATATGATTGTAATTATAGGGGCTGGGAAAGCAATAAAAGGTATGAGACCAAACATGTCAAAAAGCCTAACACCGATTTCAATCCTCTGTACAAAGAAGCTGTTGAAGCATTCCGCAGTGCCCTTGCTGTTGTAGATGATGACAATTGGGAAGAAATGGTTGGTGATAGTGTAAGAGTAACTATTACTCGCGAAGGTATTACTACTGACGAATACGATCACGACTAACATGAAATTTACTCAAAACATTCAAAGAGAAGTAGACGTTCAGACCATTGAAGTCATCTTGCCTGTGCGGTATGATGATGAAGATATTCCTTATGATGCACCAAACCGTTGTGGGGATATATGGCAAGCTGAAATTGATATTACAACAGGTGAGATCTATGATTGGCCGCAAGGCAAAACCCTTGACATGCATATGAAAGTGTGTGATAGTGGTATATACATCTTGCGTGATAGCGAAGGTATCAATATTGCTGAACGCAAATATTATGTACCTCATGGCATTATTCCTGGCGAGTGGGGTGATTATGTTCATCTCAAAATTGATGAAACAGGTAAAATCACCAACTGGCCAAAGAGAATTAGCTTGTGTGGCTTTGAAGGTTTTGGTGATGAGTAACAATTTGAGCGTGTGGCGGAATTAAACGCAACAGGAGAAAGAGCAGCAATGAAGGCTTGCAGTTAGACGGCAGGCAAGAAGCAGGCTCCCTGTAGATCGGGTTCCAAATCTGTGCAGGTTCAAATCCTGCCACGCTCATTATTTAAAAGGAAAGTCGATATAATAATATTATGAACGAACAAATATCAGAAGATGATACATACAAAGAAGAGTATGAGATTCTTCGCGATATTTGTCTTCGCATTTACTATGCTCGTATTGCTATGAGAGAAGATTTAGTAATCAAAGGCTTATCAGAGATTGATAATTACTTCCGTGAACCTAACATGAACTAAACTACAATACATAATGAGAACATTCAAAAGAGACAATTGGACCAATGAACAGATCATCAAGTTCTTAGATGGACGGAAGATTACTCGTGGTGATGGCGTTGAGTGTAACCACTGCAAACAACACAATGCAGCCATTGATGATGTCAAAGATTTCTTCTATGACTTCACAAGACCCGTTGAGGAGTTCGGAGCCATGGGCTATTGTGAAGCAGAAGACTTGGTCTATCACATTGGCCCACTACCACCAAAATAACAAACATATGAACCTACACCCTCTATGCTACTTTGATATGACTGAACAAGAGATCAAAGAGTTTACCGAAAAACAATCTTGAATTTAAAAGGAACTATCATATAATTAACTTATGAATTACTTAGCGCAACATTTCTGGAATAACGAAACCAATTCAATTGATGGATTAGCACTATGGAATGCTCTACAGCCTCACATCGAAAAGGGTGAGCTTATTGTTAATGTTGGTCAAGGTGAGCGTGAAGGTCTCAAGCTTGTTACTTACTCTAAGACTTATCAGTACGAGCATAACTCTGTGCCTTGGGATCCTCTGGTACAACATTGCCGTGGTATCATCTTTGATGCTACTGATGACTACAAGATTGTAGCTCTTCCTTTCTCCAAGTTCTTCAACTATGGTGAAGGTGGTATTCATTATCCATCTGCAGGTGCTGAAATCATGAGCGTGTATGAAAAAATGGATGGCTCTCTTGGCATCTGCTTTCATTGGCGTGGAAAATGGCATCTCACTACTCGCGGTTCTCTCAACTCTGATATTGGTGTTGTAGGCCAGCAGCTGCTTGATATTATTCTTGATCGTGAGACTGCTGGTGTCTGGGATGAAACTGATGGTGTTGAACTTGACCCACATTACACATATTTGTTTGAGATCATTGATCCAATCTGTCAGATTGTTGTAAAATATAATACAAGCAGACTCGTTGGTCTTGGTTCACGCAATGTGCGAACTGGTAAGTGTTCATATGGACGTTATAGTGTATATAACTGGCCTGATTATGCTGCATCTCATTTCTTTGTAGACAAAGAAGATATGATTGCGTGGCTCAATGCTACTAAGGGTACTGAGTTCGAAGGCTTTGTAGTGCACTTCTCTGATGGAAGCATCTTCAAGTTCAAATCTGAAGACTACATGCATTTGCATCGCATCATTGCTCAGTTCACTTTCAAGCGTGTGCTTGAAGCTGTACAGAAGGGTGAACAAGAAGAGATTCGCAAAGCATTACCAGAAGAGCTCATTCCTGAGTTTGACCGTTACTGCTGGATGATTGAAGGCAAAGTGGATCAGATTGTTACTCAAGTTGATAAAGCAGTTGGCAATGCTCCTAAAGAAACTCGTAAAGAGTTTGCTCTTTACTTGCAGCAATACCATAAAGGTACCGATGTAATAAAGTTTGCATTCAAATTATTAGATTTTGAAATGAGTATTGATAAGCTTGGTAAACATATCTTACAAAGTCTCTCCAAAGATGATTTTGAAGTTACAGAAAACGAAAAGGAAAGTTAATATAATAGAAATATGAAGAACGAAGATACAAATATCTCTGATACAGATGCAATGCGCACATTTCTTGCTGGATTGCTTATGGTTGGTCATATTCTCAACCACGAGGCAGAGACAAGTCAAGTATGTGCAGCCCTTGCAGTTAAAGATGCAGATATTTTGATCCGAGAACTCAACAAACAACCTAAACGTAAATAACTTATGAACGAAAAACGAAACGACTGGAAACAGCAACCAACACTACCAAACACCCAATTTTACCATCGTGCATGGTGTGGTGGTATGGTACATACACTAAAGAATAAAATCGGTGGTGCATTTGGTATTACTAAACGTGAGTGGACAGAAATGATTGAAACTCGTAACCGAAAAGCCAAAGCTATTAAGGCAAAAAACAAGCCGAAGAAATAATATGAAACAAATACAACCTGTAATTAGTACTGGTGGGTGTTTTCCGCTTATCTTGACAATTCTAACCCTAACTGCACTTTGGTTCGGCTTACCAACTCCATGGGGATTATTTGAAATTGATCTCTTCTGGCCAGGAATTTATCTCAATCGATAAGTTTATAATGAGCGTGTGGTGAAGTAGCTAACCACCTTGAATGATGGACCACCCTAGTAGGTTTAAAAAATCCTACCACGCTCACCTTTTTTAGGAAAGTCAATATAATAATAGTATGAAAAGAATCGTTATAGAAAAAGATGAACAAACAGTTGATTTGTCTGAGGTTAAATATATCGCATTTCCAATTGTGGGAGCATGTCATAAATCTACAAAAGAAAAAGCTTTTGTTGTTATGACTGATTACGAAAACTGTAATTCATACAAGCTAATGTGCGTAGATGGTTTTGAAAGGGGTAATCAGCATGACTGTAAAGAATATACTGGTACATTAGATAACATCTTTACACACTCTGGATATGATTTCTGTCTGTTTGATAGTCCTACTGAACTCTTTGAGTGGTTATCAGAATAAAATAATATGAAAAAAATCTCTACATTCATTCAAAACCTTCAATTTCTCTTTAAACCAAAATACTGGATCATGCTGGGCAAGTATGATGCAGCATGGGATGCTAAACTCAATGCATTGGCCAAAGAGCATAGTTTCAAATCAGAAGCTGGTAAATATAGTGATCGTATTTGCTATGTATCCTTAGGTGGTATTCATATGTGGGTTGGTAATTTTCCATATAGCTTCTTAGCACAACTTACCGTAAAATCAATATACACTTATGGTGATGGTGATCGGAGTATTTTTTATGAGTTTCAAGACAGTGAAACTCAATCTCGGCCAAGCCGATTAACCATTTATAAACTCACCAAGAAATTACTTGCTGATTTGAACATGAAAGATACTAAACTTAAACTTGAAAAATAATATGAGTGAAAATGACAACTTAAGTGGTTGGTATATGACATTAGCTTTTATCGTTGCAATTGTTTGTGCATTTATGGCTGCTGATCAACGAGATACTCTCAAGCAGGAAGCTGTTGACCATGGCTATGCTGAATGGATAGTCATTGGTGAAAACAATACTGAATTCAAGTGGAAACAAAATCAATACACTGCACCAAATTTAAGTAATAAATAAAAATATGACAATAACTCTTGAAATCCCTGACGATGTTTTAGCAATTTACTCTCAATATATTGAAGCTGGGACTGGTATACCAGGACCAGTTACTAGTGAAAATTGGTCTGCGTTTATTACGCAAACAATTATACCTGATTATATGTCAGCGCAATTTGGTGTATCCCCAGGAGAAGCTTAATTATGGTTGCAGTTGACTCACAAAATAATATAGTGAATATAGGGTACACTTTTATAAAAGAAGGTGTACCTTATAGGGTTGTAAGTATTACTGCACCAGCTAATGGTGGCATTGGAAGTATGCAAGCTGTAGACCTCACTAATAATCAGCAAATAAAAATATACCCTACAAAGTTTGGTGGTAAATGGAGTACTGAGTTTGAATATTCTCAAACCAATTTGCCGCAGAAAAATAAGGTACCTGTAAAGGGTAAGAAGTTGTAAAGCTATTCCTTTATGCTTACCTTTATAGTCCAAACAACTCACTTCATTTGGTGCTTCTGTTATAAGCATTTTATAGACTTACTATGGAGATATGGGGTGGTTGATATCAAATGCAAAAATCAAGCTAGAAGAAATTATCAAAGAACAGCTGAAAATTTCGTTAAGTTTTAAGGAAAGTGGTTATAATAATAGTATGAAAGATGTATTAACTAAAATAATTGGTAAGCTTACGAATAAGCTTAAAGTAATTGAACCCCTAAACTCTTATCAAGTAAGTTCTTTAGTGGAACGGCATTGCTTTATGGTTGCTTTTGACCGTTTTAATAATGGGGGGTATTGTGTTAACCTTCAAGATCATTCTCGCGCTTAATTAGTATGACTCCTGATGTATATTGTGGTTGTGGTTCGATAGTCGAACTAGAGCGCGTAAGTGTTCTTAATAGTAAAACGTGCCTTGCCTGCGCGCAAGTAGCTCAGAAAACCTGGCAGAAGCCGAAAGGTGTGATGATCTACGATCATAAAACTGCTCCGACGATTCAGATTCTTACCCCTGAGCAATTCAATAATCATCGTGCGTATAATCCATATGGTCGCTCTACTGGAATGGGTTCTGGTCTTCATCGGATTACCAAGACTACTTCTTGCATGTAAACTTATGAAAAAAATTACTAAATTCATCAAACTGGTCATCAAAGACCTCAAGATCAGAATGGCATGTGATGCCATTGTTTTAATGACTGTTCTCTTATCCCTTACTTTTAGTACGATTTGTATTTTAAGCTGCATTGGTAGTCTATGCAACTTTGGACCTAATCTAGACTTCCTTACAAGAGGCTGCTGGATCTTTACATTTCTTGTTGCCATTGGTTCTGCATCATACATTGTCTGGTACCTTGCAAAAGCTGCATATGACTACATTTTGCATTTGATTAACGTCTGGAAGTCGTTATAATAATAGTATGAATCCAATCATCATCTATGTTGTCGGGGTAGTTATCGCAGCCTTTCTTATTCGCTTAGTTAACTCCAAACAGAAATGTATAGGGCGTTGTACCCCACCGGTATTTTGTTTATTTTCGTTGCTTATAGTTTATGTTATAACCATGTTTTATATAGAATATCTTTTCAATGAGAAGTTTGATGCATTTTTTAATTACACTGACAAAGAATAAATTAGGAAAGTTCATATAATAATAGTATGAAACAAACACCAATTACAGTTTATTCTTTTGTAGATGATCGCAAAGAAATTGATGAAGTCGAATATCATACTGAGCTGAATAAGTTCTATGACGATCTATCTAAATCGTATATTGATCATATTGAAGCAGAGCAAGAAGCTCGATCGGTTTATAACTCAATGATTAGTTACTAACTAATTTTATATCCATAGGAAAGTTAATATAATAATAATATGAACATCTACAATCTACTTGAAACATTGGACGAGTCTCGCATGGGAGGCTTTTATGATGTAGAAAGTCTTGGCTATGAATTTGGTCTTAGTGGGGGTATTTGCTATGGCATGAGCATTGAAGATGACTTCAAAGAGTGTGAACACCGTGATGTAACTTGGATGTGCACAGACACTTTAGTTGGCATTTTCTTTTTATTCCTGCATGATGAGTTTGTCGGTGTGCGCATTCAAACTGCACGCAAGTGTGATAGCCATTTTTATTGGAAAGACCAAACAACATACAACAGAGTCAAAGAATGGTTCTGGAATGAATTTCAAAAACAAAATGAAACACCTACACCTTCTTTTGTTGATTTCACACAAGACCTATCTGATTATAATAAACAATCAAACAACCATGAAACTTGCTTCCATTGAACTCATCTCTGAAATTAAACCTCACCCTAATGCTGACAAGCTTGAACTTGCTAAGGTGTTAGGCTATACCTGCATCGTTGAGAAAGATCGTTACAGAGCTGGAGCTGCTATTGTGCTCATTCAGCCTGATACTGTGCTGCCTGATAAGCCTTGGGCTGAAATGTTCAAGAAGCGCAGCAGCCGTGTGCGTGCCATGAAATTGCGCGGCAGTTGGTCATTTGGTATTATCATGAGTCCTTATGATATCATGGATGCTTTCTTCTTTGCAGATCAATTTGGTGATTTCAAAGACAATATTGGTAAAGAGGTGTCTGACTTGATTGGTGTAACCAAGTACGAAGCTCCTATGCCTCAGCAGCTAGATGCCAAAGGTATTCTGCCTTTTGGTCTCAACAAGACTGATGAAGAACGTTACCAGAACATCTTGGACCTTCCATTTGGTGAGACTGTTGATGTTACTCTCAAAGTAGATGGTCAGAGTGCTACTTACTACTGCTATAAAAACAGGCAGACTGGCGAATGGCATACAGGTATTTGCTCTCGCTCTCTTGACCTTAAGCCAGAGTGTATTTTCAACAATTATACTCGCATCAATCGTAAGTATGATATTCTCAACAAACTGGAGAATTATTGCAAGTTTCATGACTTTAGCTTAGCTCTGCGAGGAGAGATTTATGGTAGTGGCATTCAAAGTCATGCTGCTAATCCTCACTCTAAGCTAGATCTAGCTTTTGCTGCGTTCAACATGTACAACTTTGATACATTCCAATATGTAACTGATAAGAGCTGCATCTTTCATTATACCAGATTCTGTGATCAATACAGCATACCAACTGTTGACTTGCTTGAAACTGCTACTCTAACTCCAGAGCTCATCAAAGAGTATGCTGAAGTAATGACAGAAGTGAATGGTAGAGCATTCGAAGGTGTAGTCATCAAGCACAAGAGCGGTAGCTTCAAAGTTATAAATTTAGGTTATGATGAACGCAAGTAATCTTCTGAGCACTGAACATAGCTAATAACTTTGTAGTGCTCAGAGCGGTTTGTATAACAATTTAGTTTATATCTAGAGGAAAGTTATTATAATAATAGTATGAACACACCAACACCCAAAGCATGGGCGCTTCTTACGCTGCCGATCTGCCCGCTTGGCTTTTTCCTTGCAGGTTTTGATCTAACCGAACGGGGGCCAGTTTTAGCCCTATGCTACTTATTTACCCTAATCTTTACCATTTTCGTATGGAACTTTCCACAAGACGTCCGGTAACACCAACACTCACACCACAATAAGGAAAGTTAATATAATAATAGTATGAAAAACATCTTAGTTAATTATATTGGTGATATTGCTATTGGCTTCAGCACTCCTTGTGAGTCATCTGATGAAGAGACTCTCGAGAATGTCTTTGATCAATTCAATCATGGCTCTGGCAACGAGCACCCTCTCCTTCTTAAGCATAAAACTCGCTCACTATCCGTTAACGATACTGTCCGCGTTGATGATAAATGGTATCAGTGTATGTCTATAGGATGGGAGCAAGTTTCAAACGAATATGTTGATGAGTTAGAACAAGCAGTTGTTAACCATCCTAGCTTTAAAGAGCATGGCCCTTGGTTTGCATTGCATGATGTAATGTGGGTTAAACGTAAAGGAAAGTCCATATAATAATAGTATGAAGAAACAACAAACTCCGCAAAAAGTTCTTATCGATATTCTCAAAGGCTGCAATCCGATTGCAACGATGTTTATCTTTGATGCTATCTCTAAGCATACCGATCTTGTTCTCAAAGATAAAGAGTATACAATTGAGGCTATGAAAAACTCTTTTGTGAATGGTGAAGCTTGGGTTGATTGTGCTCAGCAACTTCAAACCTCATTCGGTTGGAGCAAATAATATAAGGAAAGTCAATATAATAATAGTATGAAAATCGTTACAGAGCTAGTTGAACTTGAATTGGTGGGTCTTGATGGGAACGCATACTCTCTAATGGGAGCGTTCTCAAAAGCTGCACGTCGGCAGAAGACTCCAAGCGAAGAGATCAATGCAGTGATCAAAGAGTGCATGTCTGGAGATTATGATAATCTTCTGCGGGTGCTGATGAATAACACAACGAACTAATAGGAAAGTCAATATAATAATAGTATGAAAGAACATAAGCCAACAATCAAAGACGTCAAAGAGATTCTCCGTAAGGAAGTGGGTGGGTGGAATGATAAGCGAAAGAGTTATAGTCGCATTAAGCTCACTGAGCAGCTTAGCAATGCTGATCAGCGTAAGCTCCTTAGTGAACTGCGCCGAAGGTTTGATGATTACAAGTTTACAGTTGGTAACATTCGCTGGCAGTCCAGTTACTGTACCGTACCTCATATCGTTGGAGCTATCACATTTTGGAAATAAGCTGAGGAAAGTCTATATAATAAGAGTATGACAAACGCAGAAATTACTTACAAAATTATGAAAGAACGCCTTGCTGAAGCCCGCGAGCGTTTTCCAACTGAAGATCTTCTCGGAGATTACGCATATGTGCTCGGTCAGTTCAGCATGATGCTCGCAACTGCAGTCGATCACGCGAAAAGATCTCCGGAAGCAGCTCAGCGATATCTAGAAGGACTGCTTAGAGAAAGCCCTACACCTAAAGCAGAATAGATAGTTTAAGGAAAGTTAATATAATAATAGTATGAATAGATTTGATAAACTTGAATATCTTTTAGAAACTTGTAGTGCAGAATTCATCAAAGATTGCCATTTCATAAGAGAGATCGTTGCATGGATGGGTGATTCAGAATTTGATGAGTTTTACGAACGAATGTGCAGAAATTGGGATATTAAAACTGAAGAGGAAAGTTAATATAATAATAGTATGAATAAGAAAGAAATTCAACAAGAAATCGAAAGTGTACGTCTCAAATTGCAAACGCTCGAAAAGAAGTTAGCTAATGGTAACAACTTTAGTGATGAGCAAGCTCGTCGCAATATCAATAATATTGCTAAAACATATCGCAATGCATTAGTGCAAAGTGGTGAGTTGAAAGATATCGGACTTGTATTTGGTGAGGTAGTTGAGGTTGGTGAGTATAAGCATCGCGGCCTCTTTCTAACTAATAATTTTGATAAGCGTGATTGGGAATGGTGGGTGTTATTAGACTCAGATACCAATTCAGAAGTGTTGGTACGAGTTGATAAAGTAACTGGTAATGTTATCGACTAACATGACTGATGAAGAATTGATTGATGAGGTACTTTCTAGCAAGGTAAAATTCGAATCAGATAGTAGTGGAAAGATTAAGGAAATTCATTATAATAATAGTATGAGAATAACAATTGAAAATAAAGAATATCTAATCGATATCGAAAAGGCTAAAGAACTCGGAGTACTCAAAGAAGATAACTCTATTAACAGTTTTAAAGTGGGTGATGCGTTTCGACTTAAACATGGCAACATTATTGTAATCGTCGAAACAGGTTTTAATGACTCTGATAAGCGGCGTTATTCTTTTTCTGGTCTATATGATAGTATTGAAAATTACTCTACTTTTGGTCCAGTAGGAGGTACAAAAGAAGATGTACTTAAACAACTCAACAAGTGGAAAGATAGTGAGCGTATGGTATTTGTGAAGAATATCAATGAAGATTTCGCAAAGTTGATTAAGAGTTTAAAAGGAAAGTCCATATAATAATAGTATGAAACAACTTAAACGATTCCATTTAGAAATTAGCGAGCTCAAACGTCTCATCAAAGACTCTCTACTCAATCCTAACTCTGAGTACTATAACCCTGTTGATGTTGAAGACGCTCAGGCTTACTTAGCTGAGATTGAGAAATTGGAGAAGTTCGAAGGCTCTCTCGAAGATGCGCAAAAGGTAATCGATGTAAAAG
>Ga0209500_10001208_pt1 | contig 19878 bp, 10 predicted proteins | sample S_140212_EF_Meta_FD_187323 | JGI IMG/M metagenome (GOLD analysis project Ga0209500, IMG submission 187323) | Freshwater microbial communities from Lake Simoncouche, Canada to study carbon cycling - S_140212_EF_MetaG (SPAdes) (version 2) | ecosystem: Environmental > Aquatic > Freshwater > Lake ... | reverse complement strand
CAACAGTAGGTTTTATTACTGCTACTAGTCTTTATGTTACTGGAGTTACTACTTCTGGTGGTGTTACTGTAACTACAAATAGTGATTATAAGATTGGTGTTAATACTGTTCTTAATTCCACTACTTTAGGATCTGGAGTTACCAATTCTTCTCTAACGTCTTTAGGTACTTTAAGACAACTTAATGTTAGTACTTCTGGTATTACAACAGTAGGTTTTATTACTGCTACTAGTCTTTATGTTACTGGAGTTACTACTTCTGGTGGTGTTACTGTAACTACAAATAGTGATTATAAGATTGGTGTTAATACTGTTCTTAATTCCACTACTTTGGGAACTGGTGTTGTTAATTCTTCTCTAACATCTGTAGGTACTTTAAATCAACTTAATGTTAGTACTTCTGGTATTACTACTTTGGGAGTAGTAACATCAGGAAATATTTACTCTACTGGTGTCATAACTGCTACTACATTTTCTACTGGTATTGCAACAGAAAATATAGGATTTACTACTGGCACTATTAGTGGTCCATCTACAATTTATATTAGTCCATATAAAGTAGGTGTATCTTCAGGAACTGTAAGAATTGTTGGAAATCTTGTAGTTGAAGGATCAACAACTACTGAAACACAAGCAACTATACAGACAAGTGCTAAAACAATTGGAGTTGCAGTTTCCTTTGCAGACCCTGTTTTGTTGGATGGTGCTGGAATTGGTATTGGTTCAACATCAATTCAAAAAACTATATTATGGGCAAGTGCTATAAGTTCATTAGAATCCAGTGAACACTTTAATCTTAAAGAGGGAAAAGCATATTATATAAATGGTGGATTACCTGTTTTAAGTTCCACAACTCTTGGTGCTGGTATTACTATTGCTTCTGGTATAACGAGTGTTGGAACTCTAAAACAATTAGTTGTTTCTAGTAATACGACAACAGATGCAGCAGTAAGAATTACTCAAGTTGGTTCTGGAAATGCCCTGGTAGTTGAAGATGAAGCAAACCCAGATGGAACTGCTTTTATTGTAAGTTCTGATGGTTCTGTGGGGATTGGAACCACAAATGCAACATCAAAACTTTACGTCTTTGGTGATGGTAGATTTACAGGTATCATAACTGCTACTACTTTTGTAGGAGGTCTTACTGGTACAGCATCTACAGCAACTACTGCTCTTGGTTTCTCCACAACTGCTAGTATCAATACTTCTGGTATCATAACTGCTACTACTTTTGTAGGAGGCATTACTGGAACTGCTACAACAGCAACTACTGCTCTTGGTTTCTCTACAACTGCTAGTATCAATACTTCTGGTATCATAACTGCTACTGGAGGTTTTGTAGGAGGCATTACTGGTACAGCATCTACAGCAACTACTGCTCTTGGTTTCTCCACAACTGCTAGTATCAATACTTCTGGTATCATAACTGCTTCTACTTTTGTGGGAGGTCTTACTGGTACAGCATCTACAGCAACTACTGCTCTTGGTTTCTCTACAACTGCTAGTATAAACACAACAGGTATTATAACTGCTACCGGAGGTTTTGTAGGAGGCATTACTGGAACTGCTACAACAGCAACTACTGCTCTTGGTTTCTCCACAACTGCTAGTATCAATACTTCTGGTATCATAACTGCTACTGGAGGTTTTGTAGGAGGCATTACTGGTACAGCATCTACAGCAACTACTGCTCTTGGTTTCTCCACAACTGCTAGTATCAATACTTCTGGTATCATAACTGCTACTACTTTTGTAGGAGGTCTTACTGGAACTGCTACAACAGCAACTACTGCTCTTGGGTTCTCTACAACTGCTAGTATAAACACAACAGGTATTATAACTGCTACCGGAGGTTTTGTAGGTGGTCTTGTTGGTATAGCATCTACAGCAACTACTGCTCTTGGGTTCTCTACAACTGCTAGTATCAATACTTCTGGTATCATAACTGCTACTAGATTTGTAGGAAATCTGGTTGGTATAGCATCAACAGCAACTACTGCTCTTGGATTCTCTACAACTGCTAGTATAAACACTACAGGTATTATAACTGCTACTGGAGGTTTTGTAGGAGGCATTACTGGAACTGCTACAACAGCAACTACTGCTCTTGGTTTCTCCACAACTGCTAGTATCAATACTTCTGGTATCATAACTGCTACTGATTTTAACTCAACATCAGATATTAACTTAAAAACTAATATTCACCAAATTGATGATTCATTAGCAAAAGTGATTCAAATTCGTGGTGTAACATTCAATTGGAAAGAAACTAATAGGTCTTCTGCTGGTGTTATCGCACAAGAAGTTGAGAAAGTATTACCAGAACTTGTAAATGGAGAAGAGACCAAAACAGTCAACTATAATGGTGTGATTGGTGCTTTGGTAGAAGCAGTCAAGGAACTGAAAGCAGAGAATGATGTTCTAAAAGAAAGATTGGACGAGGTTTATAAAAAAGTTTTCGGGTAGGACACTTTCCAAACTGGCACAGACCCCCACACAAGGGGGTCTTTTTGTGCTAGAATACTAAGGTAGTCAAAGAGTTTTGTTTATGATGATTTCCCGAGACACCCTTGCCGATTTGCGTGGAATGCAGGAAGATATGGCAGCACATTTTGTTGATGAGAACTTCCCGATTAGTGGTGAGACGTATTGGACTTGTGTGGAGTGTCTTGCGACGGCAAAACTTGCCGAACTTCGGGGTGAATTGAGTGAGTTAAATACAAGTATGTAGAATTATTAAAATGAAATACAAAATCACATATGCCTACTGCTGGTATAATAAAGGTAGTATGATTGTGAAGATGTATTTTATTAATGAAGTTCCTTTTACGTTTGATGAACTACCACATTATTCGTATGAAGACCCAGAGTTAATGAAAAAGGCAGATTTACAAAGAAGATTTGAACCAGAAGATTTATACCGTTCTTCATTCTATCTGATAGATGAAGAAGCACACCCTTGTTTGTTTGATGTTGAATTAGAAAATCCACAAGATATGCCTTGTGATGAATAGATTTTAGAATCTCCTTCTTGGAGGTTTTTTGGTGTCTAAATATAACTATAAAAGATTATAGTGCGAGTAAGATGCCTCTTTCTAGATTAGAAAATTTCTTAAAGAATGCAGAAGGTAATATTCTTTATGTAAGTCCATCAGATTTTGATGCTACTGATGGTTTTGAAAATCAAGGCAACTCATTAACGAGACCATTTAAGACTATTCAAAGAGCATTAATTGAAGCAGCAAGATTTTCATATCAAAACGGAAGAAATAACGATAAGATTGATAGAACTACAATTCTAGTTTATCCAGGAACTCACTATATTGATAATAGACCTGGATATTCTATTACGTCATCAGGTGCTAATGCTACTTATAAGAAGAGAACAGGTGCTACGACTTGGACTTCCACAACACTTGATGAGTTTGGAACAAATACAAATTATGATATTTTAGATACAAATAACGATTTATATAAATTTAACTCAATTAATGGTGGTGTTATTTTACCTCGTGGTACATCCATTATTGGTTATGATTTAAGAAAGACAAAAATTCGTCCTCTTTATGTTCCAAATCCAGAGGACACTACTGTTGAAAATAGCAGTATCTTCAATGTAACTGGTACTTGTTATTTCAGTATCTTTACATTTTTAGATGCTGATACAACAAAGACAGTATTTAGAGATTATACAGACAATCGTTTTGTTCCTAACTTTTCTCACCACAAATTAGTATCATTTGCTTATGCAGATGGTGTAAATAAAGTTGTTTTGGGTGGAACAGAACAGACTGATTTGACTGACCTTGATATGTATTATTACAAGGTTGCAAAAGCATATGGAGATTTGACAGGAAGAGGAGTTCTTGACTACCCAAGTAATAGTGATTTTGAACCTTCTACTGATGAATATCGTATTGTTGGTTCACTTCAAGCAAATCCAATTGGTATTTCATCAATCTTTGGTGGAGATGGTACAGTTACCCCAAAAAATGTTATTACTGTAACAACCAAAGACAGATTGACGGGAGATGATAAACCACACGGACTGTCTATTGATAGTCCTGTTTTGATTTCTGGGGTTACAGTAGATGGAGCAGCATTTAATGGGTCATTTACGGTAAAAGAAGTTGTTGGTTTAACAACATTTACTTATACATCTACTGCAGCACCAATAAACGCAAGTCCAGCAGCAAGTGCTTATGAGAGTGGTATTGTAACAGTTGAATCGGATACAGTAAGTTCTGCATCTCCTTATGTCTTCAACTGTTCTATTCGTTCTGTTTATGGTCTTAATGGAATGTGGGCGGATGGAAATAAAGCAGATGGATTTAAGTCCATGGTTGTTGCCCAGTTTACTGGGGTTTCACTTCAAAAAGATGATAATGCTTTCTTGGTTTATGAGAATGGTGCTTATCAAAGTAACGCAACTTTAGATATTAATAGTCCCCAAAGACCATTACATACGAATGGGAATGCGATTTATAAACCAGATTATGAAAGTACACATATTCGTGTATCAAATAATGGCTTTATTCAGTGCGTTTCAATTTTTGCGATTGGTTTTTCTAGACACTTTGTAACAGAAAGTGGTGGTGATATGTCTATCACCAACTCAAACTCTAACTTCGGTGCGATTTCTCTTGAATCTACTGGATTTAGAAATGAATCGTTTGATAGAGATGATGTTGGTTATATTACTCACATTATTCCACCAAAAGAAATTGATAATATTGAAAATGATGTTACTTGGTTGTCTTTGGATGTTGCAAAAACAATAAGTGTCGGAAGCACAAGTAAGTTATATCTTTATAATTACAAATCATCAAGCATTAAACCAACACATCAAGTTGATGGTTATAGAATTGGCGCAAGAATAAATGATAATTTAAATCTTACAGTTGTTGATGGAACATCGCAATCAACTTATACATCTCCAATTTTGATGTCTGTTCCAAGTGGAACTGGTATTTCTGCAAAGAAAACTTATACTGTAACAAGATCAGGAACAGAAAATAGTATTGCCAACAATACATTCACATTAACTACACCTCATCAACTTTATAATGGTGAAAAGGTAAGAGTTTTCAGTGATACAAGTCAAGCACCAGATGGAATTGATTTGGATACTGTTGGTTATGCAATCACTACAGGTTTGAATTCAGATCAAATCAAACTTGCATATTCACTAAATGATGCAATTGCAAATCAACCAATTATAGGAATTGACAATAATGGTGGCGTTCTTACTATTGTAAGTTCTGTGACTGATAAACTTCCTGGTGATTTGGGACATCCAGTTCAATATGATACGTCACAAAGTCAATGGTATATTACAGGTTCAACAACAACTACAACAAATAAAATTTATAATGCAATTGTTGGTCTTGGAACTACAACATTAGGAAATGAAACTGCATCAACTTTTGTAAAACGTAAAGTTGATACTCGTTCAATTGAAGATAGAGTTTATAAAGTTCGTTATGTAATTCCAAAAGAATTTGAAAATGCAAGACCACCACAAGGAGCATTTATTTTACAGGAATCTAAAACTGTTGGTATAAGTACAATTTCTTTTGATAATACATATACTCTTAATAGTGACACTCCACCTGCTTATTTGAGAAATGAGAAGATCATTTCAAACGCAACAGTTGGTGCTGAGTCAAATGGAACTCAAACAGTAACAGCAACAACAGAACTTCCACACGGATTTATAGTTGGTGATAAAGTTAAAGTTCAAAAAGTTAAGAGTACAAACAATCCACTTGGTACTAGTTTAACTTCAACTTATAATGGTTCATATCAAGTTCTTTCAGTTCCAAACACAAAACAATTCACTTATCAAATTTCTGGTGTAAAAATCAATCCAGGAACTTATGCAAACTTAATTAACCAACGTGATACTAGACAAGAAAGAGACCAAATACCTTTAGTGTCAAGAGAACAATATACTGGAAATTATTTTATTTACAGAGTAAATACCATCAAAAATCATATTCCAGGAACTGAGGGTCAAGATGGCATTTATAATTTAACTGTTCTTGCGTCAAATGTAAGTCCACTAGCAACAGTTGGATATGGAATTTCACTAAAAGCATTCAATCAGGATATAAGAAATCTTTATCCACAAATTGATCGTGATAATTTTAATGCAGACCCAATTGAAGCAGTTAGTTATGCTGATATAAAAACATTAGGTAAAGTTGTTGCTGGTGATAAGAAAAGATCAATCACTAAAGAAGCAATCAATAATTTTGTAAGAAATACAAGAATTGGTTTTGGAATTACTGGAATATCAATAGGGACTGGTAATACTTCAGTTACTGTTTTTACAGATATAGAGCACACATTAAATTCATTAAAACGAGTATCAATTGCCAATAATGGTGCTGGTTATGGACTTACTACCATTTATGCATCAAATGTTACTGGTGGTAGTGGAGTAAATGCTTCATTGCGAGTAAATCCAAGATCAGATGGTGCAGTTCAATCTATAAGTATTGTTGATCCAGGATGTGTTTATGCTGTTGATAATGTATTAACTATTCCCGATACAGCATCAGGAACCAAAGCAACTGTAACAGTTAATGAAATTAATAATAATGTTGGAGATGGAATTGAACTTTCTGGTTTTAATCAAGAAAATTTAAATGGTGTATTTAAGATTTTAAGTGTTCCATCCTCTAAATCTTTTACAATTTACACTCCTGCTGGAGTATCTGCTTATACTCAAAATACAAATGGAAGAGTGCCAACAGCAGTCTTATCATCAAAAGGAGTTGGAATTACTTCATTTGCTTTTAGTTCTGTAGCAACTGGAATTGTTACTGTTACTACATCACCAGCACACGGATTGCTTGTAGGTAATAAATTCACAATTGTTGGAAGCGGTCATACGATTTATGATGGTTCTTTCTTTGTTAAAGAAACTGTTGGTCTCAATACATTTACATTTTATGTTGGTATTGTAACTCAAACAAAATCATCAACAACAGGAACTCTTCTCAAAGGTGCAATCAGTGCGAACGCATTAAACTTAACAAGAGGAGAAGAAAATCTTGGTTCAAGAGCATCATACATTTATGCTGGTATTACTACTACATTAACTACCACACTAGAAAAAGATACTACTACTAATGTTGGATTGAGTAGTGATGCAGGATTTAATCGTGGCGATTATGTTCTTATCAATTCTGAAATTATTCGTCTTGCGAGTATTCCAAGTGGAAATACATTTACGGTTCTTAGAGGTCAATTTAGTACATTTAAAACAACTGCTGAAGTAGGAACTCAAGTTAAGAAGATTAAAGTTCTTCCTATGGAACTTCGCAGACCTTCATTTTTGAGAGCATCAGGTCATACCTTTGAGTATCTTGGTTATGGTCCTGGTAACTATTCAACTGGTATGCCCCAAAAGCAAACTAGAACTCTTACCGAAGATGATATATTAACTTCTCAAGCAAGAGAACAATCGGGTGGCACAGTCGTTTATAGTGGTATGAACGACTTGGGTGAATTTTATTCTGGAACCACAAAGATAAGTTCTGCTACTGGTGAAGAAAAAGTTATTGATGCCCCGATCATTTCTTTCACTGGTGATGATGCACAAGGAGAAAATCAAAATAGATCAAGTGGTATTTTTGATGATGTCCTCATCAAAGAAAGAATTACAATTGAAGGTGGTGAAAATGGAAATCAAAGTTCTCAATTCTATGGTCCTGTAAACTTTACAAAAAAAGTCACTAATACTTCTGATGATGGAATTAATACAAACAATCTATTCATCAAGGGAACTTTATCACAAGGTAAGTTAATTACTGTTGGTCTTGGAACTCCAACATCTATGGAAATTCCTTCTCCTAAATCTGGTGATATTTCATTAAAATCAACTCCAACTGCAACTGATGGTTATATTGGTCAAGTATATATCAATAATGAATGGAAAAAGTTTGGTTTAGTTAGTGATTCTGCTGATATTTTAGATATTAAAGTTGATAGACTTGGAATTGGAGATGTAAGTATACTTACAAATAAAGGTGCTACATTAGAAACTATTTCTAATGCGGAATTATATGTTTCAGGAGAAACTGAACTTGATAATTTAACAGTTAGAGGTTCTGTTGTCTTTACAGACAACGTTGTATTGAATGATGTTAATTTTAATGGTATCAACATAAGAGGAACTGCAAGATATAGTGGAATTTCAACTACTAATAACTATGCGATCTATGTTTATAGTCCCACATCAATTACAGGTGAACAAGTTAATGGTGTAAATGTACAAGTATTAAAATCAAGACTTTATGATTTAGAAGTAGCAAATGATGCTTATATTTCTAATAATCTTGGTATTGGAACTACAAATCCAGGCACAAAACTTCGTGTTGTTGGTGATACACAATTTGATGGTAATGTAAGAGTTGGTATTTCCACTACATCAAACTATATTGTTTTTAGAGGAACTTATGGTGATAACCAAACAACTTATGATCATACCTATATTGGTGAAAGAATATATGACTATAGTGGTGCAAATGCTGAAAAATCAGAACTTTTATTATTTAAGGGTAATGATGGGGTCAATTCTTTTGGTCCAGATAGAATTCGTTTAGCAGCAGCAGAACTTAGATTTGATACTTATTCTGGTATAGGAACTTCGGGAACTTTTGAACAAGTAGCAACAAGTGCGAATATCACCAATAAGATGATACTTACTGGTGCTGGAAATCTTGGTATTGGAACCACAAATCCAACATCAAAACTAGTTGTAAATGGAACAATTGGTATTGATGCTTCTAGTTCTACTGCTGGTAGAACTCAGTTATCATCAAGTGCTACTGGATTTGTTGTAAATCATAATCATAATTCACAAATTAAAATTCAAACGCAATCAATTGATAGATTAACAATTGGTGCTGGTGGAACTGTCACTGTAACTGCAGATAATGAACTCAAAGCAACCAAAGGAAGTCATTTAAGAATTACAAACTCAGGATATAGAGGTGATGCCGTAATCTCTTGGGATAACAATTTAAATGCCACCAACAAACAACGTTGGTATGCTGGTATTTTTGCAACTGATGATTCTTGGAGACTTGCAAAACCTGATACTACTTATTTTGATAATGAGGATTTTAGTAGAAATCTTGGTAATGGCACTTTACTAGAAACAAAATTAAAAATTGATACGAGTGGTAATGCAGAGTTTCTTGGTGGTTTAACATTAAACACTAATAAGTTTACTGTTGCTGGTGCTACTGGAAATACAGTAATTGCTGGTACTTTGAAAATTGGTGGTGCTTTCAACTTAAATGTTTCTAATAATGATGTGTTCTCTGTGGATACAAGTGGTAATATAACTAATAGTGGAACTCTAACTGCTACTGGAAAAATAAAAACAACTAGTGATTTGGAAGTTAATGGTGCAGTAACTATTTCAAAAACTTTAGGAGTTACATTGGGAGTTGTGGCACAAACTTTCCAAATCAAAGATAATACAGACGATCAATCTATATTGAGAGCATCAGGAAAATATTTCAAATTAACTGATCAGGATTACATATCTTCTATTGGTTTTGTCCCAAGACAAACACAAAATACTAGTACATTACCAAATGGAAATTCAACTTTATTGGATGACATAGTAACTCTTGCCGATGGAATGCCAGGAAATCAAGCAGTATTTGACTTAAAACTAAATGGTGTCGCATTCACTCCCATCAATGAATCTAATTTGATGGTGTCTCTTGGTGGTGTTATACAAAAACCTGCTATTGATTATACAGTATCGGGATCAAAAATAACATTTATAGGGAATCCAGTAAAAGGATTATCGTGTTTTATTGTTGCCTTAGGTGGATTAGGTGGTGGTTTCACAAAAAATCTTGATTGGGGCAATACACCAAGAGGTAAAATTCCAGTTGGATTAAATGAAGCAAATACTGGATTATTATTAGATATTGGAGATCAAGATTATGTATTGACATCGGAGAAAAACACTACTGCCAATAAAACTGGTGTTACTTGGAAACCAGTCCCGAGAGATGATCTTAAAACAAATCCTGCTTGGGACGCAAAAGGTGATTTGCTTGTTGGAATTGGTGTAGATACTGCCAATAAACTTGTTGTTGGAGTTTCTACTGATCTAGTATTAACTGTTGATGGTAGTACAACAACTGGTCTTGCTTGGTCAAAAGTAACAACTAATAAGATTGATGATGGTTCTGTAACTGCTGCAAAACTTGCTTCTGATGCATCAAACGGAAAAGGTAAAAGAACTGTATCCGTAGATCTACCTTCAGGTGGAGTTGATGGTGATATTTGGTACGTTGGTCAAACTTCAACTATAATAGCATCAATACCTACTGATTCTGTGATATTATTCTATATGAAATCAGCACCTACTGGATGGACACAAGTAACTACTCATAATGACAAAGCACTGAGAGTTGTTTCTGGAGAAGGTGGTGGTTTTGGTCCTACTGTAAGTGGATTATCATTTACAAGTGTATTTTCTTCTAGGAGTGTTCCTCTTGTAGATCACAGTCATGGAATTAATGACCCTACGCACCGACACAATTGGGGAGTTAATGATGAGATTGGTACTCCTGGGGGTAATGGTAATCCTGATGCAGCAGGTGGCAATCCACTAGCTGAAAATAATAAAGGTAGATTAACGTCTTATAGTGCAACTGGTATCACAGTCAATGCTGCCAGTTCTGGTTCAAATACAGGAGGTGCTCAATCTACCGGAAATACAATGAATTTTGCGGTTCAATACATAGATGTAATACTATGTAAAAAAAACTAATGAAACTTGAACAAGGCAAATATTGCCCATTAATTAAAAAAGATTGTATTGGACTTCAGTGTTCTTGGTTTACTCAAATAAGAGGAATGAACCCAAACACAGGAGAACCAGTAGATGAATGGGGTTGTGCAATTACTTGGATGCCTATGTTGATGATTGAAAATTCACAACAACAAAGATCCACAAGTGCTTCTGTGGAGTCTTTCCGTAATGAAGTTGTAAAAGGAAATCACCAAAATCAACAACTTTATGTTCAGGCACTTCAACAAGGAGTTGTTCCAGCACAAATTACTCCACTCAATCCACCACTTAATATTTTAGAATCAAGTGATTAAATAATAAAAATGAGAAATACTCAAATGCCTACCGAAGTACAGACCATCATATTATGCACTTGCTTTCATTATGAGAGTTTTATAATTTATCAATAAGGAGGAAATTATAAATGGCTTACCAGGATTATCATTGGAATCGGTATGGAGTAACTTGCACTTCTGACAGTGTTTGGGTGCCTGGCACCGGAGGTGGTGACGTTAACGATGGTACTCGTGATCAAATAACAAATGCTTATTATAGTCTATTTGGTAGATACGGTGAACTGGGTGGGATAGAATATCATGTTGATTTATGGGTGAATAAAGGACGCACAGATGCATATGGAACATATGCCTCCATTGAAGAAATGGTTAAACATACTGGAAATAGTGCTGAAGGTGGTACTGGTGAGTGGAATAATGTTCAAAATATTGGTAAACACACTGGGTTAGCACCTGGTTTTTGTCCTACTCCACCAACTCCTACACCAACTCCCATTCTAAGACCTCATGTAAACATTAATGGATCTTGGTATAGATCCAGAGATGTTTATATAAAAGATAATAATGAATGGAAGTTGTGTGTCGCTGGATATGTAAAAGATGGTGGAGAATGGAAACCATTTATACAAAACGCACAAGCACTTACTTCTCCTGGAGGAGGTGGTGGAAGTGGAGATAGTGGTGGTGGAGGACCAACACCAACGACATATACAATAATACCTGTAACTCGATATAAAAATAATGTCGATGATCACTTTTGTACAACTGGTAGTGCTCCAGGTGGATATATTAGTGAGGGGGTTTTGTGTTATGTTTTTTCAACGCAAGCACCTGGAACTTCTCCTATTTTTGATGATGACGATGGTGATAGAAGCACTAGTGGAAGACCTTATAGTGGAGTTATGGGGTATGCATATCTAAGCAAACCAAGCAATGTAAGTACAAAGACAATATATGCACTAACAAATAATGATACAATGTGGTCCGAGTTCACATCAGAAGGAGATTATTCTTTTCTCAGAACTGAATTTTATGCACCAACACAAAATTTAACAGTGTAATCTAAATTGATTAAATACTAACAAAAGGAGAGATACTCAAATGCCTACCGAAGTACAGATTTATAAAAACCAAACAATCGTTCCAGAAGACTTATCAGATGGTCGTCCTAGTTGGGATACTAGTGGAAATGTATCTATAAGTGTAGCGGGAGGAAAGTTTAAAGGTCCTTTGGAAGGTAATGTAACTGGTAATGCTAGTGGTTCTTCAGGAACTTGTGATGGTAATGCTGCTAGTGCTACTAAACTAAAAACCGCAATAAAGATTGGTGGTGTTTCTTTTGATGGGTCTGCTGATATTGCTTTAGCAGGAGTTAATGCAATAGGAAATCAAGATACTAGTGGTAATGCTGCTAGTGCTACTAAACTAAAAACCGCAATAAAGATTGGTGGTGTTTCTTTTGATGGGTCTGCTGATATTGCTTTAGCAGGAGTTAATGCAAAAGGAAATCAAGATACTAGTGGTAATGCAGATTCTGCCACTTCTGCAGGTCTTGCAACTAACGTAGTAGGTGCTGCAAATTGTATTCTTTATAATAGTGGCCAAGATACTACTACAACAGCATCAACTTTAACTTTCAATGGAACCACTAATGTGTTGTCGTGTGGTGGTGATATTATCGCATTTGCTTCTGATGAAAGACTAAAAACTAATATTGAACCAATTGAAAATGCGGTTGATAAAATCTCAAAACTTAATGGATTTACATATAACTTTAATGAGATTGGAGAAGGACTTGGATTTGATACCTCATTAAGACACGCAGGTGTATCAGCACAAGAAGTTCAAGCAGTTCTTCCAGAAGCAGTTTGTCCTGCTCCTGCAAATGATGAGTATTTGACAGTTAAGTATGATAAACTTGTCCCATTATTGATTGAAGCAATTAAAGAACTGAAAGCAGAAATTAAGGAACTCAAAGGAGGTAAGTAAATGACTTTACCATCTTCTCCAAATCCTATTAGTGCTGATCAAATTAGAACTGAATTTGGTGCTTCTTTAGCAAACAATAGTGTAAGTTTAGGTAATTATAGGGTAAGCCAAAGTGTTTCTGGATTATCTGATCTACCATTGGATACTGGAGTTCCACCATCTGGTGAGATTAATTTTGGTAGTTTTAGAGGTAAAAAATTAAATGTGGTTGTTGATTGTACTCCAGTACCTAGTGCTGTTGCAACAACTTTAACGATCACTGATGATCTTGGTGGATCAGTAACAGTAGATTTTAATAACTTAGCAACTTATTCAAATTTTACTACCGGAAAAACATATACAATAAGATCAAATAAAACCATTATAACAAATATATATGCAGTTGGTGGTGGAGGAGGAACAGATACTTATGGTTTCTTGGGAAGATATGGACAAGGTGGACAAGGTGGTGCATCGCAAGGAAGATTTACATTTTTTTTTGGGAGAACATATAAATTAATTGTTGGTGGCGGAGCAAATGGAGCAACTGCTGGATATGGTGGTGGTGGTAGTGGAGTGATCAGAGAAGGTGGAATTGTTGTTGGTGGTGGGGGGGGATATACTGGATTGTTTGTAGATTCTATATCTCAAACAAATGCAATATTGATTGCTGGTGGAGGAGGAGGTGGATCTAATGATCCATCTAACGGTGGATCTGGAGGTGGACTTACTGGTGGGGATGCTAGTAATGCACCAACAGGTAGAGGTGGTACTGGAGCAACTCAATTTTCTGGAGGAACAGGCGGATCTTCTGTTTCTGGAGGAACAGTCGGATCTTCTGGATCTGCATTGCAGGGAGGAAATGGTGCTGGTGCTGGTGGTGGAGGAGGATATTTTGGGGGTGGTGGTGGTGTCTTATTCAATAGTCCTGCTGGTGCAGATGGGGGAGGTGGTGGTGGATCAGGATATATTAACTCAACATTAATTTCAAATGGATCTTTTGTTGCTACTAATAGTGCAGGTGGTGGAGGACCACAAACTAATGGATCATTCAAGATTGATTTTGTTTCCATAGGACTTAATAATGATGCAACAAAAGTTAATGCAAGATCATCATATGATGCAAATAAAAGTGTGTCTGTGATTGGTGGTTTTAAATCAAAACCGAATACAGTAACAAATCAAAAAGTATGGATTCATACCAATGGTCCTATTGGTGCTTCTTCACCTGCATCTTCTAGAACTTTTTGTACTTTGTTTACTGGTGAGTGGGATGCAACAACAGATTTAAGAGTTGATATTGGACCAAAAGGAAGTGTTATGGGTGCTGGTGGAGCAGGTGGTAATTCTAGTAATGGTAATGCTGGTGGCGATGGAAGTAGTGCTATAGGTATAATTGCAACTAATAGTGTAGTTATTACAAATCGTGGAGAAGTTCTTCCTGGTGGTGGAGGTGGTGGAAAAGGTGGACAAGGTGGTGATGGGCAGTTTATCAATGGTAAAACCACACTAGGAGACAGTGTTGGTGGACCTGGTGGTGCTGGTGGTCTTGGACAAGGATATAATCAAACTAATACTGCTGGTGATCCTGGTGGTGCATCTCCTGGCCCTGGTAGAGTCATTGGTAATGTTTTTGTTACTGGTTCGGGAAATGGTGGTCAAGGAGGACCTGGTGGTACTTGGGGAAAGGTTGGTGATGCTGGAAAGACTGGTAGACCGGGTAGTCGTACTAGACCCAATCCTGGGGTCACTGCTGGTCGTCCTGGTTTTAATGGCGGATCTGGTGGGTATGACTATGTAATTTCAAATGATGGAACGGGAGTAAGTGGTCTAAGTCCAAATGTCGCATTCAATACAATACCAACTTAATAAATATCCCTATAATTATTCTATATCACTCATGAAGCATCAAGAAATGACCGAAAAACTCACCAAACAACTTCAAAGTTTGGCTGAAGAACTACAAAGTCTAGAAAGACAATTTGTTGCGAAGAAGGAACAATTTTTAAAAGTTCAAGGAGCACTTGAAGCACTTGTAGAACTAAACAAAGAAGACGAATAAATACTAGAAGGATTATATAATCCTTCTTTTTTGTAGGTATATACCGATGCCAGATCAACTACCAATTCGTATTCGACAATCTCCCACAGAAGGAAAGAGACCACAAAACGAAGATTTGGTACTTGGTGAATTAGCACTTAATACTTATGATGGTCGTTTGTTTGCGAAGAAGGATACTGGTGGTGTCGGAGTCGGAACAACTGTAACATTATTAACACCTTGGACGGAAAATATAGGTGGTGGATTATATTATAATGAAGGAAATGTCGGCATTGGAACGACAACTCCTTCAGTAAAACTTTTTGTTCAAGGTGATGGGTATTTTACTGGCATATTAACTGCAAATAGAATTGTTAGTACCACTTTTGGTGAATTTACTGGTGGAACTATTATTGGTACTAACATAGTAGGAACTTCTTTAAGTGTTTCTGGTATTAGCACATTAGGAACAGTAAAAATATCCTCTGGTATTATCAGTGCTACTACTGGTATTGTAACTTATTATGGTGATGCTTCAAATCTTTCAAAAACATTCCCTTTAGTAACTAATGTTTTATATGTCACAAAAAACGGAAACGACGGAAACCCAGGAACAAGACTCTCAGAACCAAAATCAACCATCGCAGGAGCAGTTGCGGCAGCAACAGCAGGAACAGTTATTAAAGTTAGTGCTGGGACTTATATAGAAAATAATCCAATTACATTACCAGACCAAGTAAGTATTATAGGAGATAGTTTAAGAGAAGTTACTATAACTCCACAAAATTCTGGAGATCTTTTTTATGTTGGTAATGGGAATTATATAGCAGAAATGTCCTTTGCTGGGGCAGCATCTACTGGTGCTATTTTTTCTTTTGATCCAAATTCAATTAGATACTTCAATCAATCACCTTATATTCAAAACTGTACTAATTTTATTCAAAATAGTATTGGTTTAAAAATTGATGGTAATAATGCTATTGGACCAACAAAATCAATGGTTCTTGACTCTTATACACAATACAATCAAGGTGGTATTGGAGTTTCAATTACAAATGAAGGATATGCACAATTAGTTTCATTATTTACTATTTGTAATGATACTGCTGTTTATTGTGGTTCTGGTGCTGCTTGTGATTTAACAAACTCAAACTCTTCTTTTGGTAATTATGCTCTTGTTGCTGATGGAGTTGGACCAAGAAAGTATACAGGAATTATTACTAGTGCTGCAGCAGCAAATGCAGATACTTTTAATTTAGACTTGAACACTCCAACAGTAAATATTTCAAATGTTCTTTATAATAATGTAACAGGTCTTGCAACTGTTACGACATCCACTTCTCATGGATTTGCTGTTGGAATGGGTATTTCCCTTTCAGGGATTGGATTTACTTGTTTGGCAAATCCAGGAGCAGGAACAACAATATATCCAAGTGGAAATAGTGGATATATTTTTGAAATTAAATCCACACCAACATCAAATTCTTTTACAGTAAATGTAGGACCATCAACTACATCAGGGCAAACTTATACTTCTGGTGGTACGGCAAAAATTAATGTCACTAGACCATTCGATGGTCAGGTAGTTTATTTTGAAACTCTTTATTATACAGTAGGTAGTATTGTAGTTGGTTCTGGTGGAACAGGTTATACATCAACACCAACAGTTACTATTTCATCACCAGACACATCTTGGGGAGTTGGTGCAAGTGCAGTTGCTAATATTTCCAATGGTTCAGTGGTTGGATTTGAAATGGTTTCAAATGGAAGAGGTTATAGTTCAACACCACCAACAGTTACAATTAGTGCTCCTAATAGTGGGATAAATACAGCAACAGCTACTGCTGCTTTAGTGCCAACTTATTATGCCATTAAATCTTCAACTCCTATTTCTTCTGGGATTTGTACCATTACAGTAAATGAAAATCTTCCATATGCGTTAGGTGTTGGAACTGCAGTTCCATTTTTTAAACAAAGTAGAGTATTGGCATCGGGTCATTCTTTTGAATATATTGGTTCTGGAACACAAATTTCATCTGCTCTTCCAACAACTGGTGGAGTTCCAATCCAAGAAAATGAAACGGTTTCTCGTAATGGTGGTTTAGTTGTTTATACAAGCACAGATCAATCTGGTAATTTTAGAATTGGTGATGGTGTTGTGGTAAATCAACAAACAGGGACTATATCAGGGACATTTTATTCTAAGAGTTTATTTTCATCTATGACACCATTTATTTTGGCACTAGGAGGCAGATAAGATGGCATTACCACTCAATATATTTAAAACTATAACAAAAGTAGTATCCACAAGTCCAGTTGGAATTTACACATCTCCTGTTGGTTATAGTGGTGTCATTCTTCTCGCACAATGTACGAATGTGGGAGCAAATTCCCAAGATATTACATTTTCACATCAAAGAACAAATAATGTTGGAACTATATCTACTACAAGAATTTTGAAAAACTTTCCAATTCCTGCAAATGATACTGCAAATTTATTACCAGGGAAATTAGTATTAGAAACTAATGATGTTTTATTAATATCTGGTAGCAATTCAACCGATTTGGAATTTATTGTAAGTATCCTAGAAACACTTAACTAAAATGTCAGATTACATTACACCATATTTAAGCGGCAGACAACAAAATCTCAAAATAGGTGTATCGTCATATACCGATAATAAAACAGTATTAGAGACAATTGGTAATGTTTATATAAGTGGTAATCTTGGAATTGGAACGACAAATCCAACAACAAAATTACAGGTTAATGGAAGTGTAACTCTTGGTGCCGTAAGTAGTGATTTAATTACTTTTCCTGGAAGGATTGCTTCAAATTTTTATCCTACTGGTGATGGTGTTTATGATATTGGTAGAGCACCACAAATTGGTTCTGGGGCAAATCGTTGGAAGGATGCTAATTTTACTGGTAAAGGTACATTTGATGGTGGTGTAGATGCTCATAATATAGAACTTGGTATTGGTTCTCCAAATTTAATTTATAGTACGTCTGGGAATTTAGAATTAAATTCACAAAGTGGAATAACAAATATTGATGATATTTTAACAGTATCTGGTAATACTGGTATAGGGACATCAACACCAACATCAAAACTTCACGTTGTTGGTGGTGCCAATATAACTGGAATTATTACTACAACTTCAATAAAGTTTTCTAGTGGTGCTGTGCTAGGTGACACATACGATGATGGAGGATTTGGATTAAAATCTGCTCCCAATCAATATGTTAATCTTGCCAGCAACAATTTACAACAATATATTGAATTTAATGACAGTCAAATTGTTATAGGGGCAGGTTTTACAGGTGATGGCAATTACAAATATTGGATATTTGAAAAAGATGGTACTACGCAATTCCCTGGTAATGTTGGTATCGCAACAGCAACACCAACACAAAAATTACACGTTCAAGGTAATTTAAGACTTACTGGCAATCTTTATGATTCTAATAATAGTACAGGTATTGGTTCTATTTTAGTATCAACAGGTACTGGAGTTAGTTGGACTACTCCTTATGCTGCTGGTATTCAAGGAGTACAAGGTACTCAAGGTACTCAGGGAACTCAAGGTACTCAAGGTACTCAAGGAGTTCAAGGCATCCAAGGAACCACTGGCACTCAAGGAACTACTGGTACTCAAGGAACTACTGGCACTCAAGGAGTTCAAGGAACTACAGGTACAACAGGAACTCAAGGAGTTCAGGGAACACAAGGTACTCAAGGAACTACTGGTACTCAAGGGATTCAAGGAACTACAGGTACAACAGGAACTCAAGGAGTTCAGGGAACACAAGGCACTCAAGGAACTATAGGAATCCAGGGAACTACTGGTACTCAAGGCATTCAAGGAACTACAGGTACAACAGGAACTCAAGGAGTTCAGGGAACACAAGGTACTCAAGGAACTACTGGTACTCAAGGGATTCAAGGAACTACAGGTACAACAGGTACTCAAGGAGTTCAGGGAACACAAGGCACTCAAGGAACTATAGGAATCCAGGGAACTACTGGTACTCAAGGCATTCAAGGAACTATAGGAATCCAGGGAAGTATAGGTATTGGTTCTACTGGTACTCAAGGAATCCAGGGAACTACTGGCACTCAAGGCATTCAAGGAACTACTGGTACTCAAGGCATTCAAGGAACTATAGGAATCCAGGGAACTACTGGTACTCAAGGTGCTACTGGATCTCAAGGAGTTCAAGGAGTTCAAGGATCTATAGGTATTGGTTCTACTGGTGCTCAAGGTGTTCAAGGATTGCAAGGTCTTCAGGGACTTCAAGGAACTACAGGTACTGCTACTCAAGGAGTCCAAGGAGTCCAGGGAACTACGGGTACTGCTACTCAAGGAACTCAAGGTATTCAAGGTACTATAGGAATTCAAGGTGCTACTGGTACTCAAGGTATTCAAGGAACTATAGGTATTGGTTCTACTGGTACTCAAGGAACTCAAGGTATTCAAGGTACTACTGGTACTGCTACTCAAGGAACTCAAGGAGTCCAGGGAACTACAGGTACTGCTACTCAAGGCACTCAAGGTATTCAAGGTACTATAGGAATTCAAGGTGCTACTGGTACTCAAGGTATTCAAGGAACTATAGGAATTCAAGGTGCTACTGGTACTCAAGGTATTCAAGGAACTATAGGTATTGGTTCTACTGGTACTCAAGGAACTCAAGGAATCCAGGGAACTACTGGTACTGCAACTCAAGGAATTCAA
>Ga0209500_10001207_pt1 | contig 19885 bp, 17 predicted proteins | sample S_140212_EF_Meta_FD_187323 | JGI IMG/M metagenome (GOLD analysis project Ga0209500, IMG submission 187323) | Freshwater microbial communities from Lake Simoncouche, Canada to study carbon cycling - S_140212_EF_MetaG (SPAdes) (version 2) | ecosystem: Environmental > Aquatic > Freshwater > Lake ... | reverse complement strand
ATATTTATATCTTTGTATACCAACAGAAAGTTGTTTAAGTGATTTAAAAATTACTTTTGATAGAATCAAAGCAATTAAATTTTTAAAAGAAAAAACACATAGAGTAGAAATTTATAAAAAAAATGAGGAAAATTTATATATTCCTAGTTACAACTCTTTGTTAATAAACAATTAATATAAATTTTTTTTATTTAATCTTCAAATACTAGTTTAGGTTTTGCTGCTATTTTTGGTTTTTGTTGAGTGAAATCCTTTTCCTTAATAAGTTCGCCAATAATCGAGATGTATTTATCATTAAGTTCAAAACGTTGTCCAATAACTCTAACGTTAATTTTATCTCCTTCTTGAATTTCAGCAAAATGTGGAACATTAAAATGATGGTCTTTTGCTACAAATACAACTACAGGAGATGGGACATCGAAGGCACTTTCTGCTCTAATACCAGCTTTAGTAATATTTTTAGCAACACATGATATTAGCATACCCTCAACTGGAAAGCAAACATCGCATTCAAATACTACTTCAAATGAAATACTATTTCCTCTTTGAATAATGCCGCTAGAATATGTAACAATTTTAGAGGAGTTAGGTTTAATATAACCCTCTACAACACACTTTCCTTCAAAATTAGCTTTAATATTTTCTTCAATAACTTCTTGTAAATTTTTACCAATTGAAGTTATAGGTAAAACACTTTTTCTAGTAATCAAACATCTAGAGTAAACTGATTGAATTCTAGTTTCTCTGCGTTTTTTTTGTTGTGTTTGTTTAGCTACGGATTCCATTATTATATTATATACATATTATCTTTTAATTATATTTTCTTTCAATTTTATTTATTAAAATATAATTAAATTAATTGATTTAATTGATTTATTTGATTTAATTTAGACAAAAATAGTATATAATTTATGCCATATTGCCATTTCAGGAGAAATGAACCATTTCTTATCTTCTCTCTTAATAGTGTTAAAATATCTCAAGAGAAATTCTTGAAGTACACATAGTTCAACATGACCAACCGCTTCTCTAATAACATTTCCATCGCTATCTTTTTCTGCTTTTGTGTTTTCATTTGTGTATTTATTTTCACCAAGAATTTCATTTATTTTTTGTAATGTTTTTACTTTACCAGATTCATCACATCTAGCACCTGTATCACGTTTTGATAACATATCTTTAGTTTTAAATACAAGATAACGATTACTCTTTTCATATCCAATAAATCCTATAATTCTATTATAATCTTCTAGTTTCATTGTCAAAAACTCTTTTGTTTCTTTTGATGACGCAATTTCTCTCTGATCTTCTGGTTCAGCTTCAATCCATTTGTTACTTCTATTTAGTATCATTATCATTCTTTTATTTAATTTATACATTATAAATGCTGTAAAATTTTTAGTTTTAATAATATTTTGTTCAAAATACTCTTTAGCAAACCATTCAAATGTATTTTTATTTATAGTTTCTAATGAGTATAAGTAATTCATTACGTCCAATTTTTCTTCGAATAAAAGAAGCTCAATCATATGAGCAACAAGATAACTAATTATATATTCTTTTGAATCAGGATACTCCTTTGTCATTTTTTTCATAACAATACCACAATGTTTGTACCAATTATCGTCTCCTCTTGCTACTTTTGGTTGTTTAGCAAATTCTCTACTAATATCGAAATTAACTTTCATTTCATTAATTATTCTATTCCCTTCAGGAAAAGAAACTTCTTCTTCTTCTACTATAAATTTATTAATATTTCTCTTATCGATAACTGGTTTTACTATATTTTGTTTAATCTCAAAGTTAATCATTTCATGTTTATAATCAATGGGGGTAGATCTATCAAATATTGAAGCATTTTTGTCTCTCAATTCAACTGGTTGAAATAAGTAATAGTCACCAATATTTACTAATCTTCCATTTCGACCATATTTATCTGTAATAAATTCATTTTCGTCTTCAACTAATTGAGTTAATGCTGAATAAATCTGAACATAAGGATATTCTTTTGGTGTTCTAATAGAACGAATTAATACATCTTTTTTATAAAAGTAACTTTCTTTCATAAGCATTCTAATGCGCTGTAATATTTTTTCAGAATTTACAACAATAAAATTTTCGTTATATGTATCCTTATTTAAATCTTTAAGATCTATCTCTTTATCTGGTCTACAATCATAATTACATTCAGCCATATAATCACATGCGGGAGAAAATGGGGCATCACCTATTTTAAAATTATTTAATTCCAATCCATTTGATAGTATTTGGGTTATTGGTGCTTTTAATTGGTTACTAAAGTTGTCTTGAGTAAAATTTGTTTGGTCATGATTTATAATGCAATCAACGGCAGTTTCCTTTAAAACTCTGGTAACTTTTCCAATTTGAATAGCTTTGTATTCAGCAACACGATATACGTATAAATCAGCAGCTTCTTCTTTATTATCACCAAGAATTGTTCCATACATAAAAATCTCGACATTTCTTTTTTCAAATGGTAAATCTTTATGAGAGAAATTACGCACAGCACGACCAATAATTTGCTCAATACGATTCATGTTATACCATGGTTCTAAAATGTGAACTTGACGAATAAATTTTAAATCAATACCTTCTGAACCTGCTTTTGAAATTAAAACAACTTTAATCTTATGACCATCTTTATTTTCTTCGCCAGTTAGACCTTTTACTTCAAAATCGTTATTTGGAGACAATCTTGTTTCACCTGTAATCATGGCATAACGAGCGGGCATAAACTTTTTCTTATCTGCAGGCGGTTTCATTGTCGTGACATCTACAACTTCACTAGGTTTATTTTTAAACAATGGTTTAACACCTTGACCATATCTTGTAAAACCCATTTCTTCTAATGCTAGTGCCATAGGTATTAACCCACTATCAATGTATTGAGAATAAATTAAAATAACGCCGTCAGATACTTTTCCTGTTTCTTCGTTTACAATATTATCTAATATGCTTTTAATCTTTGAACTATAATTACCAATTTGTTCACGTGAGAATATTTTACCATAATTGTCTATTGTACTTTTCTTATATTCAAAGTCGCCCTTAACAGGCGGTGATTTTTCATCGACATAGTTCATCATTCTCTCTAATCCAATTTTACCAGTTAGTTGATGAGGATCAATAGAAGGACCTTTTCCACCTTTTGCTGTATCATCATTTGTTTGTGGTTTTTCATTTGTTTGTGATTTTTCATTTGTTTGTGATTTTTCATTTGTTGAAGTAGGAACTTGGGTTAAATCAAATATTGGTTTGTCTTTTTCTTTTGTTTCTGATTCAGAATCTTCAATAATTAATGGTTTTTTATTTTTTAAATTTTCTCTCTCTTTCCTTATTAAATCCTTTTGTAATTCTTCTGTATCATCATCAGAATCTTTTTTTTCAACTGCCGAATCAATAGCAGTTTTATTTATTTTTAACAATTCGTCTGTATCATCATCAGAATCTTGAATAACTAATGGTTTTTTTATTTTTGGTTTCATAACAACTTCTTCTTCTGGTTCTAAAGAATCTTTTCTCTCTGAGAATGAACTTTTAACATTAAGTGGATTATTAGATTGGCCTTCCTCATCTTCATCTTCGTTTTCTTTTTCTTTTGAAATTGATTCAGAGAAACTTTGAGAGAAATCTTCAGATAAGCTTTCCTGAGGAATTTCATCTAATGCTGATTTTAATCCTTGAATAGGGTAAGAAATAATAAGTGATTCTAATGGAGTTTGAAGCAGTGTATAACCAAATGATTCCATATTTTCAAAATTTGGCATATCTCTAACAATACCAGTTTTTGTAGTAATAGAAAATTTCTTGTTTCTTAAATTATAAATAATATATTTATAAGCGCAATACTGACATTTGCCACAATTTCCACATTCGCCAATTTTTGTTAAGTATAAACTTAAAACACGCTTTTTATCTTCATGCTTAATTTTTTTTAAATTCATTTGATATGATGGATATTTAATAGCAGGAAATGTATTTTCTTTTGCGAATTCAATTGGATAAACTCTATACGGAAATGTATATGGATTTTCACCTCTAACAAAAGAAATGTAACCTGTTGATTTTCTTGTAAGAAGTTCTTCACCACCGTCTTTAAATTCGCCAGTTTTTTTAAATATATCTCTTACCTCAATTCTACCTCTTCTATCATTCGTATTCATTAAATTAAGAAGCCAAATCATTTCTTTATAACTATTGTACATTGGAGTAGCAGAGAGAAGCAAAAATCTCATGTTTAAAGCAGATTTTACAAGTAATTCAAGATTAATAGCCACTTTTTTATTTTCATTATCATCGGTTTTGCGAATATTATGAACTTCGTCAATAACAATTAATCTATTGTCAAATTCATTTCGGAGTCGTCTAATAATTCTACTATTTAACTCGATTTTTACATCTTTAAGCATTTGAATCTTTGATTTCTCTCCTTTTTTTCTTTGTTCATCCTTTTTATATTTTTGTTTTTCAACTTCTTCGTTATAGTTCATGGTTTTAATAATATAGTTTGCGAATTGAACATAACCCAAAAATATATAATAAGTATTAATTAAATTTTTAATTTGACTCACGACTTTATCTTTTGTCATTCCCTTCATATTCATTGGATTTATTTCTTTCAATAATTTATTTCCTGTACATGCTCTAATGTTCCATAACCCATCAACCAACTTCAATTTTCTCTCGTCAAATAATTGTAATTTAAAGTTATCTTGAACGTTTTCGGAAGCAACGATTATAATTCTTTTGGTTGTACCCATTTGTTTCATATAATCTCTCATTTCTTCACAAACACCAATTGCGCTACATGTTTTACCTGACCCTAATCCATGGTATAAAAGTAAACTGCTATAAGGTGTTTGAAATGATAAAAAATTTTTAACGAATGCTTGATGTGGCTGTAATTCAAAATCCGCTTTTGCTAAAGCATCCGCATGTTCCTTAATGTTTTCATGAATAGCGCCATCATATCTAGTATCATTAAATTCTTGTTTATTTGCTATTTTAACATTAAAATCCTTATCATTTAAATTTGGATATAAATATTGATTTTCACCTTCCTTTTCTAAAAGTGTATTACGTTCTAGTAATTCTTTTTTCAATAAAAATTTGTTACAATCCTTTGAATAGTAATTTTCATCAGCACAATTAAGTTTTTTATATTCTTCTTCAAGATTATCTGAAATTTTTAAACTATCAGATGACGACGGATTAGATGAGGATGATGGAATAGGAGTGGATGACAATGGTATAGATGATGATGAAGATGGAACGACACTTTTTGGCGCCGAATTTATTGATGATTGTGATGATAAACCACTATCTTTCTCAGATTTCACACTAGATTCAGAGTCATCAGATGATTCTAATATTAAAGGTTTCTTTTTTTGTGGATTTTCTGTCATATTACTATATATTATGAATATAATCTATATTCTTGTAACACTTTATTAATATTAATAATTAATTCCTTTTTCTCTAAATTATATGGTCTTATAGCTTCTAAACATTGTTCTAATGATTTCCATTCTATCTTACTTACCTCTGTTACTTGAAAGTTATTCAAATATTCGTCGGGTTCATTCATATAAGCCAAAAAATATTTGTGTTTATATGACTTATGGTTTGTTCCTATAAATATTTCTTCAAACGGTAATACATTTTCAACAATAGTAATTTTAGATGATAATATACCAGTCTCTTCCTCAAATTCTCTCAAAGCACATTCTAAATCCTTTTCCTTAAAGTTTCTGCGACCTTTTGGAAATTCCCATTCAGTTTCTTCCCAACTTGTTGTGCTCTTATCAATTAAATCCTTTAATGTTATTAATTCATTATTTACGATAACACCAGTTCTAATTAGTTCCATTTTTTTACACGAGATTTGCTCTTCGTTTTTATACTGATTGCTCAAAACATCGCCCCACATTTGCCGCCATAATGTATCAAAAGGTTCTGTTAATATTCGCTCTTTTTCTGAGATAGACATCTCATTTATTATATTTTGAATTTGATAAATATTATAAGGTGAATATTTGCCTCTTATAAAATCTATGTAACCAAAACTATCCTTGCGTCTAATCATAAGAAATTGAGCACCTGAGTCACTCGATCTAAAAACTATCACTCCGTAACTTGTTATTGGTAATTTACACTGATGAAATGAATGGCCTTGTTTGCCACAATTATTACATGTATTTGTATTTTTATTCATACTACTTATTATAGTACAATCGTTATATTTAAATGTTATTCATTAATTATTTTAAATTAATATTACATAAATGCCTGGTTCTCATTTATTTAACTTAGGATTAAATCAAAAACATTTTGGTGGTAACAATAAGATTACCGGAGTTTCCATTAATTTAGGTAACACTAAGGGTCGCGGTTCTTCCACAAGAATGTTTAATTATTGTAATCAACGCTCAGTAAATCCGTCTGAATGTATTAATCAATTTGTAACTATATCGCCAGCAGCGTCAACACCATCATCATTATCATCATCATCATCATCATCATCATTATTATTATCATCATCACCAACTTGCGACCACACATTTACAGGAACAGATCTATTAATGCCAAACACTGTTAATGATTATTTTTATAATGGTGGAAATGCGGAAAATATTTGTATAGTAGGTTATACAGGTATTGCTGCTAATGCTTTTCTAAATAAACATATTAGATCAGTAACAATTGGCACTTCAGTTACTACTATTTATCCATATGCCTTCCAAAATTGTAGGAGTTTGACTTCTATAAAAATTCCCACTTCAGTTAGAGTTATTGATTACGATGCGTTCCAGGGTTCTGGGTTAAGCACTGTAATTATAGCAAATGGTCAAGTTATTTCAGGAAATACAATTGTATCGCCAAGTCGGTACTCTAAGGTTTCTTTTTTTGGAATATATGTTTATACTCAACTTCCTTAAAGAAGGACATGTAACAATCAAATTAGTGGATTTATATTAATTTATAATTATATAAAATGCCAGGATTACGAATGTTTAAAAAAGGTTTTTATTCACATATAGGCGCAAATCAGCCTATAGTAGCAGGAACAATTAATTTAGGGTCAACCAAAGGAAGAGGTTCTTCAACAAGAATGTTTAATTATTGTAATCAACGTTCAGCAAATCCGTCTGAATGTATTAATCAATTTATAACAATAAATCCAACAAATAATTGCCTTATAAATAATTGGAAACGTGTAAATTTTATTAACAATGATAATACTTTATATTTTGAAAGAATTGGTATGTCATATGATGGTAAATTACAAACGTTGGTTGTATTTGATGGAAATATATATATATCACAAGACTATGGTAATACATGGAATGCTTCAAATCAAAATTTTAATGTCCAATGGTTATGTATTTCTATGAGTAATAATGGACAATATCAAACAGCAATTGCTAGAAATGAATACATTTACACATCAAATAACTATGGATTAACCTGGGTTCAGAATCTAACTACATCAAATAATAATATTTGGAGTTCTGTTTGTGTATCTGAAACAGGACAATACCAAACTGCAGTTGTAAATGGTTACGATAATCATGTAAATAATGGTTTTATTTATCAATCTTCTAATTACGGAGTTATTTGGAACGTGACATTTCCTTATAATAATTGTTGGACATATGTAGCAATGTCAAATAATGGTCAATATCAAACCGCTGTATCATTGTTAATTGATAATACTTCCGACCCTAATAATGTATTAGGGCACGTATTTAATTCAGATGATTATGGCAATACTTGGACTAAAAATAATTCATTACAACAATCATATTATACATGCGTAGGAATAAATGGAAGTGGACAAATTCAAATTGTAGGTGTAAATAATTGTAATCCAGCTCCAGCAATTCCAGGCCCATTATTTATATCTAATGATTATGGTAAAACTTTTACTCAAACAGTTTGTCCTTATGATGCATGGTTAAATATTTCAATTAATAATATTGGAAATATAATTTTAGCTTGTAGTTATCAACAAAAAGATAATAATAATAATATAGTACCTGATACAGGTAAAATGATGGTATCTTATGATTATGGAAATACATGGGAACAAACAAATGCGGGATTGAATACTTGGACATCTGCTATAATAAGTAAAAACGCTTGTGTAGCTTCTGCATCCGCATGGGGAAGTGGTGTTTATGTTACTAATTAAATCACTATGGTATAAAATTAGACTACATAGTTGTATTAAATAATAATGATAATGTATATGCTGATGGTTATACAGCTGAAATAGGAAATTTTGTTGCCGTTTGTTCAAATAATTAAGAATGTATGTTTAATAATTAATATTTTTATAACAGAAAATATTAATGCCAACAGTATATCTAGATCCGAAAGTATGGGGACCTCATTATTGGTTTTTTTTACATACATTAGCCATGACATATCCCCATCATCCAAATGCGGTAACCAAAAAGAAGTATTACGAGTTTGTTCAGAATTTGCCGTTGTTTTTACCAGTTGAACAAATTTCAGGCGAATTTAGTAAACTAATTGACAAATATCCAATAACACCTTATTTAGACGATAGAGATTCCTTTGTTCGTTGGATGCATTTCATTCACAATAAAATAAATGAAAAACTAGAAAAGCCTCAAGTTTCTTTAAATGAGTTTTTCGTTAAATACTATGATGAGTATAAAACACAAGATGAAAAATTAGGACAATATTATAAAATTAGAGAGAAGGTAATATATTTGGGAATAATACTAGGAATTTCAGGAGCAATATATTATTTATATGATAAATAAATTAACTTTTTATAAAAGTATATATATATAATGAAAAATATAGGAGGAAAAGTATTAGCATCAGGGGGTTTTGGATGTGTATTTAGTCCCGCGTTAAAATGTGAAGGAGAAACAAAACGCGCAAAAGGTAAAATATCAAAACTAATGTCTGAAAAGCATGCTAATGAAGAATATCAAGAAATAGTTTCGCTTAAAACTAAATTAGATACAATTAAAAATTATAGAGATTATTTCTTAATATATGATGCCACATTATGTAAACCAGATAGACTAAAAAGTACTGACTTAACGGAATTTTCAAGAACATGTACAGCACTTCCAAAGCATAATATAACAAAAGCAAACATTAATTCTAACCTCGATAAATTAATGTCGTTAAATATTCCAAATGGAGGTTTACCGGTAGATGATTATATTTATGAAAATGGTTCGTTTGAAAAATTGTACGAAATACATAATAGTTTATTTAAGTTATTAAGAAAAGGAATTGTTCCAATGAATAGTAAAAATATTTATCATTGTGATATAAAAGATTCAAACATTTTATTAGATGAGTCCTCAGGTGATCTAAAAGCAAGACTAATTGACTGGGGCTTATCAACAGAATATGTTCCTTTTGAAAACAATCCATTTCCAAAAACATGGAGAAATAGACCATTTCAATTTAATGTACCATTTTCAGTAGTTATATTCTCAGATTCTTTTGTTGAAAAATATACAAAATATTTAAAAGACGGAGGCCTTCCTGAAGAAACACCATTAAAACCATTTGTTATCGACTATATTAATTTTTGGATGAAAGAGAGAGGAGCAGGTCATTATAAATTTATAAATGAAATTATGTTTACTCTTTTTAGTAATAGTTTAACATCAATATCAGAAGGAAGTAAACCACAAGTTATTGAAACTCAAATAACGATGGACTATATTGTAAATTATATAGTTGATGTTTTAGTTCATTTTACAAAATTCAAAGAGGATGGAACATTAAATTTGAGAGAATATTTAGATACTGTTTTTATACAGGTTGTTGATGTGTGGGGATTTATTTCAGTATATTATCCAATGATTGAACTATTAGGAAATAGCTATGCAAGGTTAACAAAACAAGAATTAAAAATATTTAACCAAATTCAGTTTATATTTGTTGAGTATTTATATAATCCAAGACATGAACCAATTGATATGGCTATGTTATACTCAGATTTAAAAGATTTAGGTAATCTAATACATATTAAATTAAGAGGGAAAAAGAAAACAACATCGGTATCAGAATCATCATCAAAATCATCATCATTAAATTCATTATCAAGTAAAAAATCATCATCAAAATCATCGTCATCAAAATCTTTACCTGCCCAAAAACCCGATAAAGCAAGTGGAATTAAAAATAACAAAACTAGAAAATATAGAGGAGAAAGAAGCAGTATCTCGTTTAAACGTAAACCTCCGCCAAAGAGATTTAAGAATCCAGTATTTTTATCAATAAAATAAAAATCTCGTATTAATATATAAAATGGATAAGAATTTTAGTAAACTTTGTACTCCAGCCAAAATTTATTTTGGCATAGCTGTTATTTCTATAATTATTGCGCTTTTTAGTGGTGTTTCATTAATGTTGGCATTTTCAAAACTTTTCTTTGCTTTTATTTGGACCTTTGTATTAGGATGGTTGTGTGATAAGGGTTATTCTTCTATTTCATGGTTCTTAGTTTTATTACCTTATGTTGTTATTGCTTTAGCAATGTTTAAAATTGCTAACATTAGTCAACATAGGGGGTTAATGAGAACTCTCCAGTTACAAGGCGCGTATGGTCAAGAAGCCATGACAGGCAAGATGCCCACTATGGCAAACAAAAAGAAATAAATTGATTTATTGAAATATATTTTAGACAAATTATATAATATATTACCATATTATATAATGCCAAAAAAAACCGCCAAACGTCTTACCGCTAAACGTAATAAAACTGTGAAATCAAATCCGTGGGCTACCCATGTTCATATGTGTATGGAAAAATATGGGTTAACTTATAAACAAGCTTCTCAAAACGGAAAATGTAGAAATCTTTATTACTTGGGTCACGAATAATTATTTTACGCGAAATAATATGAATATTTCAATTTATATTATTTAATTTTTAAATTTATCATAGAAAATGTCTTAAAATGAGTAATCATTATTCAAATAAGCTTTATAAAGATAAAACGCCTCCTTAGGTTTATAAGTTGGTACTTCATGTCCAGCAAAATGAACAGTAGCAAATGTTAAACGAGGATCTTTCGAGAATGGTGTCTCAAATTGTGTAATATATCCAGATGTTTGACCATCAATTTCCCATACATTCCAGTATTCATTTTTCTTAACAGGGAAACCTAAATCCCAAAGCCATTTTTGAGTTCCAATAGTTCCACATACACTATCATCGTCACCAGAGTATACCATAATTCTTAGATTTTTATCACTTACCGAATTTAAAAGCTCATTATAATAATGCTCCATAGGCAACATCTTATCTAAATATTCGTACTTCACTGTTCTAGAACACTCTTCCCAAACAATATCAGTTTTAACGTGTAATGCCTTTTTAACAGATTCTTCGTTCAAATAATCTGCCGCATAATTGTCTTCACAAGGTTGATACTCATCTTTCTTTGGAATTGAATTAAATATAGATGTAAATCCTTGATGTAAATCAGGATTTATAGTTTTAATAATTTCAGATATCATCTCAGTGGTCCATACTTGTTGTGCGGGAACGCACACAGGATAATCAAGAGCATAAGGATTTAAATTACCCACTTTTTTCATAAAATCTAAAATATAAGTAGTACACATTGAGTTATTAAGTTGACTTTTAGCATCAAGACATCCATTGGCTACATACTTATCCCATGATGGCTTGGGAAGCAATTGTTTTCCCCAATATGTTTCCATTTCAGCACCAACGCCAGAATAATAATCAGTATAGGGATTACCAACAGCAAATCCCTTAAAATTTAAAACATTTTTGTTTTCTTTATTATATTTTACAATTTCTGATGCTAATGTGGGCATGTAATGTCCACCATAACTTTCAGAAGTGATAAATAGTGGAGAATTTGCGAAACGAGGGAATCTCTCTAGGAACATTAATATAGTTTGTAAATTATCTTTAGCTGCTTGCGAATCACCAATTTTATAATCATCTTTATTATCAGAATAAGAAAACCCTACTCCAACAGGTTGCTCTAAAAATACCATATTTGAAATCATATTCCATCTCCAAGGATTTGTTTCTAGTTGACCATTACTAGTAGGTCTAAACGGTCCTTGTTCCGTTAAAAATCCGATTAACCCACTGCAACCAGGCCCGCCATTTGTCCAGAAAACTAATGGATCAGTATCTGGGTTAGATTCAGATTCAACAAACCAATAATGTATTTGTTTTTTTGTACTAGGTAAATTTAAGTAACCACTAAATTGATTAAAAAGGGTTTGATCAGTTAATCCAGGTAATTCAGTAATTTGGTCATTTAGAGCATCAGTTGTATATTGTGTTCCTCTGAAGTTTTGAACAGACAAAACTGTTGTCATAAATGAAAATAAAGTCATTAAAACCAAATAGTTCATTATATATATTTATCATATATTATTTTTATTATTATTTTATAATATATATAATGAGATTAGAAATATTTGTATTAGGATTAACAGCATTTTTTGTATATAATGCGTATACAGATGGGAAATATTCAAAAATGTTATTGTCATTTAAAAAATATTATAAAATGATTTTTTATGTTCTTTTAGGTCTAGGAATTTATGTATTATTAAAACGAAACCCAAATCAAGGGAGAGATATGTTGTTATATGCGAATAATGTAGTAAAATTCATGCCAATAGATAAAAATTCAATGGATATGTTGAGTCCTATAATTGATTTTACATCAACAAATGAAGATAGTAGCTTTATGGAATCGGTTAATGGTATTTATTCTAATCCCGGGTTTTCTGGAGAGAAAAGAATGATGAATTCTGGAAAAAATGGGACCAAGCGTTCTGTAAGCGAAACTAAAAAGAAATATGTTGCTTCTAATCAAGCTTGGAAATGTGGAAACTGTCAAGCACAGTTAGACCATACATTTGAAATTGATCATAAAGTAAGATTAGAATATGGAGGTGGAAATGACGTTCAAAATTTAATAGCATTATGTCGCAATTGTCATGGTAAAAAAACTGCTAATGAAAATATGTAATATGTAAACAGGTATTTAAGAATATTTTATAAATGAAATAATACTTTATAAACTATAAATGAAATAATATTGTATTATAATAATATATGGATAATCCTACTACAAATGAAAATGTTATACCTGAATTAAAAAGCCCAAACGTGCTATATCCTATAATTATAATGCTTTTATTGTTAGTCATTGTTATGTTTTGTATATTTTTTAAAGTAAAACTACCAGGTAAAGCACCTTCAAAATCACAACAAGAAGTTATTGCTGACGTATTTATTGTTTTATTTTTTTGTTTGCTTATATTTGGGATTTGCGTGGCATTGTTACCAAATTTTAAAGAAGTTAAACAATTATTTCAACAAATAAGTAGTGTTACATATGTAATTATTTATACAATAGTTTTAATTTTATTTTTTACAATGACACCTAATGATATTATTAATAAATATTCATTGGCTATTACAATATCTACAATAGTTTTAGGATCTTTAATGTTTTATAAAGGTTTAAATAATAATTATATTACAGAATTTAATGCTAGTTATGAGAGAATTAAAATGATGATATTGTTTTTTTGTTTAATAACCATTTTTATTATTTACTACAACATTGACCCTGGTGGATATATACAAAAATATTTTGGTTATTCATTATTGCTAACTATTATTATTTCTGTATTTGCCTTTTTATATTTAATTGTTGTTTTGACAATGTCTGACTCAAAGAGTTCTAAATCAGGGAATATTTTAGACAATTTTTCAAAAATCTCTTCATATGGAGGCATGGCATTTTTAGTCTTCATTGCTATAATGACAATTTTAATTTCAACATATCCAGGAGGATTTTTTAATGATAAAGAAACCTCTTCTTCTGTTATGATTATTTTACTTCTAGTGTGTATTTTATCGGCTGTTGTATTAGGCGCCGATACATTTCCAGAAATATTTGATAGCGCGCCTTTAAATGATAAAATAAATTTATTTAAACGTTCATTATTGGCATTATTTGGTATTGTTATTTCTGGTTTGCTTATTTTTTGGTTAGTTTATGGCATCCAAAATTTGTCAGGAAAAACAGGTACAACTAGTTTTATATTGAATATTTTGCTTGTTATAATTGTTTTAGGATTAATATACAAAACTATAAATGTTAATTTGCCACAAGGCAATTCAAATAAAAATGCTTTTTTCTCTCTAATTGGCAATACATTACTTTATATTCCATGCTTATTTAGTGGAGTATTTGATTACATAGGTAAAGTAACTACAGGCGGTATTAATTCTGAAGCAACTGGTTCTTTACTAATGCTTATAGCATCATTAGGATTAATTGTTGCTTACTTTAAAATGCCATCCGTTTTTAATATACTTAATTCTCAAGGAGGTGAACAGCTTGTAAACAAACCAGTTTATACTGATTCAAAATATTCATTAGGAAGTTATCAAGAGCTAAATGGTAGTGATAAACCTGATTACCAATATGCGATTTCATCTTGGGTATTTATAGATGCTGCTCCTCCAAATACAAATTCTTCTTATAGTAAATTTACATCATTATTAAATTTTGCTAACAAACCAAACGTATTATATAATGGAACTACAAATACATTAATGATTACAACAGACCAAAAAAATTTAAAAGAAGTTACAAAAAATAAGTTAATTGATTTTGACGATAATGGTAACAGAATTATTTATAAAAATTCCGATTTTTTATTACAAAAGTGGAATAACATAATAATAAATTATAATGGCGGAGTTTTAGATATATTTTTAAACGGCGAACTTGTAAAATCTGATATTGGAGTCGTACCTTATGTGACATATGATAATTTAACTATTGGAGAAGATGACGGTATTAAAGGTGGAATTTGTAATGTTATTTATTTTAAACAAGCTTTAAATTCTTCAAATATATTTTATTTATACAATATGGTGAAGAATAGGTCTCCGCCAGTTTTAAATGATTCAAATACTACAATTACGAAACAAAATCTTAATACTATAAGTTCATCAACTAAAACAGTTATTTAAGAAAAGTCTAGTTTTTATAATCTTAATTTAATAATTAAATTACTAAATTAAGTATAAAATTTCTAAATCTATAATATACAATGAGTCCTTTAAGTATTGTCATAACAATAGTCGTAATTGTACTTATCTTAATGTTATTAAGATATCTTTTTACTGACCCATATACATTACAAAATATTCAAGATGGTAAAACTTCTTCTACTATTAGTGCTTCGTCTTTAGCAACAAATGGGACCGATGTTCCTTCAAGTAATTTTGCCTACTCTGTTTGGTTTTATGTTAACAATTGGAACTACCGTTATGGTGAAGAAAAAGTTATTTTTGGCAGAATGGGTGCCATGAGTGGTGATGGACAAGGTTCTGTCTCCGGTATTAGTGGTTTAGATCCATGCCCCGCGGTTGTTTTAGGAGCTGTTGAAAACAACATTTCTATTTCTTTAGGATGTTATCCTGGCGCCGACCAACAACCTACAACACCCGGTGGAAACACTGTTGTTCACACCTGTTCTGTTGCTAATGTTCCAATTCAAAAATGGGTTAACTTAGTTGTTAGCGTTTATGGAAGATCAATGGATATTTATATTGATGGTAAATTAGTTAGAACATGTTTATTACCTGGTGTCGCTAGCGTTAATAATAATTCTAATATATACGTTACACCTAAAGGAGGTTTTGAAGGATGGACTTCTAAATTACAATATTATCCTGATTCATTAAACCCTCAAGAAGTATGGAATAATTACACTAAGGGATATTCAAATTGGTCTAGTATGTTCAGCGCTTATCAAGTTCAGATATCTTTAGTGGAAAATGGAAATACTCAAAGTAGTGTAACAATATAATTTTATATTCCAAAAAATTTTCTTATTTATTTAATATATATACAATGAGTAGCAATAATACATTTAATTCATTTTCAACAAGTAGTGGAACTTTTGGACCTAAAGAATTCTTAGAGTCTAATAGTTTAGTAGCCAAATTAGCTTTTTTAATATTAATTATTTTTGGGTTTATAATATTATTAAGAGTTGGTTTGTCCGTCATATCTTATTTTTTTAAACCATCTGAATCACCACATCTTATCGATGGGATGGTTGATGCTTCACAAATGATTGTTTTTCACCAAGATCCTGCTAGTAATGGATCTAAAACCATTTACAGATCAAATAATGCTTCTGAAGGTATTGAGTTCACTTGGTCTGTATGGATTTTTATAGATAATCTTCAAACAAATTCTGGAATTTATAAGCATGTTTTCAGCAAAGGTAATAGTACTTTACAAGATAACGGATTAGTTAATCCTAATAATGCTCCTGGTTTATATATTGCTCCCAATACAAATGCTCTTGTTGTTATGATGAATACATTCCACGTTATTAATGAAGAAATTATTATACCTGATATTCCTCTCAATAAATGGGTAAATGTTATTATTAGATGTGAAAATACTACATTAGATGTATATATTAATGGAACAATTGCTAGAAGCGTCAATTTAGTAGGAGTTCCTAAACAAAATTATGGCGATGTTTATCTAGGTATGAATGGAGGATTTGCTGGAAATATTTCTAACCTATGGTATTATAATTATTCTTTAGGAACTGCTGCTATTCAAAGAATTGCTGAAGGCGGCCCTAATACTAAAATGATTGGTTCCAACGGAATGAACGATAAAATGTTTAACTATTTATCTCTAAGATGGTTCTTTTACGGTGCTGGAGATGGATATAATCCTTCTGGACCTGGTATGTATTAAATTATAAATTATTTATATTAAATTAATAAATAATGTATATATAAATGTCATATAATCCTATTCCACCAAGAGTATGGTCAAGAGTTCAAAATCCTTGTACTTATACAGATGCTTCTGGTAATTCTGATATAAATTATAATCAAGTTTATATACCTTTAACTAAACAAACTGTTACACAAGCCCAAGCTAATTATCAAGATAAAATGATATATAAAGGCAATGTTTTACAATACAAAGGTAACAGCTCAAGATTAACTAAATCGCAAAAATATACCCAGTTAGCAAAAGGGTTTGGTCCTAATAGAACAAAGGTATTTGCTACTCAAAGTCAAACTTATACTAATCCTAATACAACTGGATTACAACGTGTTAATACTCAAACATATCCTTATCCAAATGGAGTTGTTGGTGAGCCAAATAATCCTTCTGGTCCTTTTCAATATAATGTTCCAAATCCAAATGGTTGTTCTAATAATTCAATTCAGGATGGCGGAACATTAGTTTGTGGAACTTTTGCGAATCCTTGTACAGGTGAAATTATAAAACAAGGCACAACATCATCTATAATTTATAATCCAGCTTCAGCTTCAGATGTGCCGGGTTCTTCTGTTTTATTCTGGGATACTCAGGTTCAAACATGGTTTCCAAAACCGCGGTATGTTATGAATAATAGTACTGATAAATGGCCTGTTAACTATAAAGGATTAGACGGATTTAGTGGTTTAATTTTATATAGTATAAATGGAGGTACTAGTTGGAATTCTACTTATACTGGTAGTTATTATATTATTACTTTTCAAAATAGTAATGGTTATAATCAAATAACTTCCAATTATAATATTACATTTAATCAAAATATTAATAATTTGAATTATGTTATTGTTGGTGGTGGTGGTGGTGGTGGTAGTGATGATTCATCTAATAATGAAAACGGTGGTGGAGGTGGAGCTGGCGGTTGTATTACTTCAGGTTCTATTAATGTTATATGCGGTAAAGCTTATAGTATTAATGTGGGTTATGGAGGTCTATCACAGTCATCGAATGATCAAAATGGTGGCACTGGAGGTTCGTCGAACTTTTCTTCCTATAACGCAAATGGTGGTCAAGGCGGTTTTAGTCATACAAATGGTGGTGGAAACGGTGGAGTAGGAACATATGGTGGAAAAACTGGCGGTACAGGAGGGCGTTACGGACCCAGCATATCTGCTACTGACGGTGTAAATGCTTCTGTTTATTATAAAATACCTCCTAATCAACCAGACTCTATTAATAATATGTTTTATTTTAGCGGTGGAGGTGGTGGCGGTAGTTATTATAAACAAGTGTCTAGTTCAAATGGTGGTTTAGGAGGAGGTGGGAGTGGAGGGTTTTCTACTGGTTACAATAACGGACAGCCATATTATGGTCCAAATGGAATATATTATCCTGTTGGTTCTACATCATTTAATGGTTTAATTAGTACTGGAGGTGGCGGTGCTGGACAAAATGGTATTCCTAATGGTAATGTAGGTGTAGGTGGTTCTGGAATTGTAGTATTGTATTTTCAATATCCGTAATTATTTATGCTCTCAAATTGGGGTTAATACATAATTCTTGACTAGGGAATATATCTCCAGACATACATTTATCATCTTCATTAACTAGTGCGCAACTTCTGAATCCTCTATCTTCACCAACAAAGCACCAACCGGATTGTCCGCCTCCAGAATGAACAGAGCTTGAAGCTTCTACAGCTTGATAGTCCATATTTTGTTCTTGTGAATTATTTAATGCTTTATTTAATCCACTATCTGATGGTCTAGTAGTTGGTTGTCCTTGAACAGGTTGTGATTTGATACTGCTTGTAGCATTGTTAGGAGTAATATCCTGAACAGCACTTAATCCAGTATTTACAGCACCGGCAGTTCCACTAACAACAGCCTTTGCTCCTTGAGCAGCAATATCAACAGTTTGACCAGCTACAGATGCGGTTGTTCCAAATAGTTTTTGCGTTAGAGGACCAAAAAAGCTCGCAATATCTTGAGTACCTTTGGCTAAATAAACAAAAATATTAAAACCTAAAAATGCTAAAATTAAAATTATTATTAACCATGTTGTCATATTTATATTTTTTAAACTGTCAAAGAATCCAGAATCATCTCCGGATAGAGATGAAGAAGCAACAGATGAGATTGGAAATGAAGGTTCGCTTGATTGTAATATTGAACTTGATAAATTATTCGAATTATTATCCATTATAATAAAAATATATATATTAATTTTTATTATAAATTCGCATCTTTATTTAAAGGTTAATAAATACAATAATTGATTCAAATCTCCTAAAATGGTATCACGAATATTATATAAATCTGTATTTGACATTCTCTTCATTGTAGAATTATCATTTAAACTAACTAAATAGCCCTTAAAAGCTTCAATTTCTTTCTTAAATGATTCAGCGGAACTTAAATCTATAAGTCTTATACTCTTAGTACCCATTAAATCAATTCTTAAACCAGTCTTTCCCAAAAGAACTTCAATAAAGCTGTCCATGTTAGCATTTAATTTTGTATATAAATCATCCGTTGCCTTATGTGCGGCATAACTACTAGTTTTCCAGTGAAATAATTTAACCATTAAAAGCATTTCAAAAAATACAATAGTAATTTCTTTTTGGAAAGCAGAAAATGAATCAGTTGATCTATTTTTACGCGTTCCTTTTCCTCCTCGTTTTTTATTTGTTTTTGGCATTATATATTTATATATTTATGTGATAATATAAATTAATTCTCATCTAAAATTTCAATAGTAATACTTTCAGGATTTTCATTTTCTAAAATTTTCTCTCCTGCTAATTCATCTTCTTCTTCTTCTTCTTCTTCGTCTGAACCAAATATTTCTTTATGACATTCTTCATAATCATTTGCTCTATGTACTGGATCAGAACAACCAAAATATTCCACAAGTGCCCAATAACAAGCTTCTACATCATCAAAGTAATAATTATCAGCAGTATCTCTAATGTTGTTACAATCACTAAAATATTCACAAATTTCTAATCCTTGGTC
>Ga0209500_10001206_pt1 | contig 19885 bp, 22 predicted proteins | sample S_140212_EF_Meta_FD_187323 | JGI IMG/M metagenome (GOLD analysis project Ga0209500, IMG submission 187323) | Freshwater microbial communities from Lake Simoncouche, Canada to study carbon cycling - S_140212_EF_MetaG (SPAdes) (version 2) | ecosystem: Environmental > Aquatic > Freshwater > Lake ... | reverse complement strand
GCTCTAAAGGAGATCCAATTTCTACATTCTTAAAAGAAGTTGGTATTCCAGTAGAAGATGACGTAATGAAGCCAAACGAAACTTACGTATTTTCATTTCCAGTAAAAGCACCAGAAGGCGCAATTGTTAGAAATGACTTAACAGCTATTGAGCATTTAAATATTTGGCTAGTTTACCAACGTGCTTGGTGTGAGCATAAGCCGTCAATTACAGTTTCAGTTAAAGAAGATGAATGGATGGAGGTAGGAGCCTGGGTATATAAGAACTTTGATGAAGTTTCTGGCATCTCTTTCTTGCCGCACTCAGATCACTCTTACAAGCAAGCTCCGTATCAAGAAGTAACAAAAGAAGAGTACGAGTCTTTGCTTGCTAAAATGCCTAACGAAATTCGTTGGGAGGATTTGTCTTTCTATGAGACAGAGGACGGAACAAGCGGAACACAAACTCTAGCCTGTACGTCAGACGGAAATTGTGAAATTGTAGACATTTCCGCCTAATAGGTATATAATGTAATTGGGGTAAAACCCAAAAATTACTGGGTACAATACCCAGAAATAAGGAGGATCTAAATGACAAAAGATCTAAAAAAGAATGGACTAGTAGAAATGCAAGAAAAAATTCTAGCAGCACTAGCGAGTTATGGTCGTCACTTTTTGGGTGCGTCTATTGCTCTTTATATGACTGGCAATACTGACCCAGCAGATTTAATTAAGGGCGGAATAGCAGCATGCCTGCCAGTTATTCTTAAAGCGCTTAATAGTAATGAGCCAGCTTTCGGCTTTACAAAGAAGTAAATCTTAAAATCAATTAGGATGGCTCCTGTGCTAAAATAAGCATAGGAGTTTTCCTATTTAGGAGATTTAGCAAATGGCAGGACAAAAGAATTTCGAAGTAGATCAAAATACAACCTTTACGTTTACTATAGACTATGCGGATGCTAATGGCGTTCCAATTAATTTAACTGGAGCTACGGCAAAAATGCAGGTACGTGATTCAAAAGGTGGACAAAAATTAGCATTTACTTTAACATCTCCAAGCGGGGGAATCACAATCACCCCATTACTTGGTAAATTAGTTATTAAAATGACTCCTACTCAAACTAGCAAATTATTTTATCCAAAGTCAGAATATGATGTTATGTTAACAGACTCAAGCTTAAATAAAATAAAACTCCTAGAAGGTTTTTTAACCTTGAGTAGGAGCGTGACCCTTTAATGTCTGAAATTGTAAAGGTAACCGAATTAGCATTTAATGTAAAAGTACAGGAAGCAGTTAATAAGGTTATTGTTGCAACCCCTGGCCCTCAAGGGCCAAGTGGAAATTCTATATTAAATGGCAATGGAGCACCATCGGCGAACCTTGGTGCGGTAGGAGAATTCTATTACGACAAGGCAACAACTAGATTCTATGGGCCAAAGCTATCTTTAGACACATGGAATGGAGCTGCAAGTTTTCTTCTAAATAAAGAATACTTCCTTGTCTACTCATGGGAATTAGCTCAAGTTACAGGTCCAGTCGAAGGAACTTATTCACTGGCAATAACACATAATCTAGGTTTTTACCCAAACGTAACTGTAAAAACAAGCTCTGGGGATATATTAGAAACTGGAATAGATTATAATAGTACTAACACATTAACACTGACAATGGCTCAACCATTCTCAGGGACAGCATATCTGTCTTAGGGGAGCAAGGTAAATGGCAAGAAAATTTGTAGTAAGCATTGATCTCAACAAGAATGAGCTCTTAAATGCTAGGATTCAAAATCTATCTACTGCACCAGCAAGTCCAGTAACTGGACAGATTTATTATAACACAACAGATGCAACTCTGTTCTTCTATAATGGAACATACTGGTCAAGAGTCGGTGGAGACTTCGGCTCAGGCGGAATAACAATATCAAAGGTAAACCTATCTGGAACTTCTTCAGAAGGAACAGCAACAACAGCTGCAAGATCTGACCATACACACGGCATTGATGCGGCTTCAGCTAATACACCAAACTTTTTAGTATTAAGAAATGCCAGTGGAAACTTTTCTGCTGGAGCAATTACCGCATCTCTTTCTGGAAATGCCTCTACTGCAAGCAAGATTGAAACAGCAAGAACAATATCTTTAGCTGGAAATGTTACTGGTTCAGTAACTTTTGATGGATCATCAGATGTATCTATTACAACAACACTGGCATCTTTACCAGCAGATGTATCTATTTCTAATAACCTTACAGTTGGCGGAAACTTAACAGTTAATGGAACAGTAACTTCTGTAAATACAGAAACAACAACATTAAATGACAACATCATTGTTTTAAATAACAATGAAACTGGTGCTCCATCTCAAAACGCAGGACTTGAAGTAGAGCGTGGAACATCCGCTAACGTTTCATTACTATGGAATGAGTCTTCAGATCAATGGACGGCAACAAATGATGGAACATATTATCACGCAATAGCAAGAAAGTATGCTGTGGCTATAGGAGATGGAACAGCTACCTCTTATACTGTTACTCATAATTTAGGAACAAAGGATGTTGTGGTTCACGTATACGAATCAGTAACTCCCTTTGCACAAGTTGAGGTAGATGTTTTGCATACATCAACAGATGCACTAACAATAAATTTTGCAGCAGCGCCAGCAACTGGAGCATATCGAGTAGTAGTTACTGGTTAGGGGTTAATGTAGGTGGCATCCGTTAGAAGATTAGTACCCTTAAATGCAGTTGAATTATCAGCAAACCCTTCTGGTGGACGTGCTGGAGATATATATTTTAATACTGTTGAAGACCAATTGTATTTTTATACAGGCTCTGCATGGCTTCCAGTAGCAAACGCAGGACAAGGCGTACTAGATCACGTTCATACATATGACGGAAATATATTTTCTGTTACTGGCAACTCTCTGCCAAATCCTGGAACAATTGACGGAGGTACTCCATAATGCCATCCGATATTGCAATAAAGGTAAGAAGAGGAACTGGCACACAGTGGATTGCAGCAAATACAATTTTAGCAGCAGGAGAACTAGGTCTTAATACAGATATAAATAGACTTAAAATTGGAAACGGAACCCTCGGCTGGAACTCTCTTTCTTATATAAATATAGCTCCAACAGATGTTAATGAAGCAACACAAGATTACATTGGCGCATTCCTGCAAAATGGGACACACGATGGAGTTAACGTAACTTATAATGATACTTTAAACACAATAGCAATTTCAGCTAATAGAGATGTAGTAGTTGACAAAACAACTGTTCAGACATTAACTAATAAAACACTTACATCTCCAGTAATAAATACTCCTACTGGAATTACAAAATCTGATGTAGGTCTTGGAAGTGTAGATAATACAACAGATGCTGCAAAACCAATTTCAACCGCAACACAAACGGCTCTTGACCTTAAACTGGCATCAACAACTGCCGCATCAACTTATGCAACAATTACTAATAACAACTTAAAGGCTCCAATTGAATCTCCAACATTTACTGGTACAGTAACTCTTCCAGGCGCTCCATCTTCAGATCTACATGCAGCAACTAAAGCATACGTAGATGCTGTATCAGCAGGACTTAAATTTAATCAGCCAGTACGGGCTACATCTGCATCAAATGTCACCTTATCTGGAATTCAAACCATTGATGATGTTGTTCTTGTTGCTGGTGACCGTTTTCTTGCTAGATCTCAAACAACAGCAACTCAAAATGGTATATATGTTGTATCATCAGGTGCATGGACACGTGCAACAGATGCAGATAACAATCCAACAGGAGAAATTGCAGGAGGAGATTTTGTATTTGTTTTAGAAGGTACTTTTTATGCAGGTTACGGATATGTTTGCTCTAATACATCAGCAGTAACTATTGGAACAACAAACATTACGTATGTACCATTTAATGCTTCAAAAGCAGTTGCCACAGGATATGGTTTATCTGAATTAACACCAGGAGTATTATCAATTAACTTAGAGGATACTATAGATATTAACACTGCTCAAATATTACAAAATAAAAGAATTCTATATCCAACAATAAGAGCAGCAGGACCAACAACAACAGTAAATGTTTTAAATGATTTGTCTGGTACTATAGAATCAGTTGAATTTAACACAATGACTTTTAAAATTAAATCAGTATCTTATATAGGCGCAAAGCTTATCCCTGGCTATTTAGGTGGAGATACATTAAGTTCTATTACTATATCTTCAGGCCCATATGCTGGCACATACCCAGTTTCTTCGTATTATTTTATTGCAGGAACTTCAGGCAGCGGAGGATATATATATTATAACACTGATACACCTCAGCATTGGGCAGGAAACACAACAAGTTATGTAGCAATTTCTAATGATCTTGTTAATTTTAATGTTGCTACTGCGGTAACAATTCATTCAAGTGAGATTGGATATCTTGATGGAGTTACTTCAACAATCCAAACACAATTAGACGGTAAGGTAGATGAGTCTATTATTACTGCTAAGGGAGATCTTTATGTTGGTTCCGCTTCTTCAACACTAGATAATTTAGCAGTTGGAACAAATGGCTATTTGCTTACAGCAGATTCAAGCGAAACGCTTGGAGTTAAATGGGCTGCAGCACCAGTAAGCTTGCCGACTCAAACAGGTCAACAGGGAAAATATTTAACAACAAATGGGTCATCGGCTTCATGGGCCGTTGTGGATTTAACACCAGTAGATAATAATTTAATTATGCAAATAATGGAAGCATACTAATATGAAAGAAGGAAGTAAATAATGCCTACAACACCAAAGGCTCTCTTTAGGGGAGCATCAGCAACTACATCAGCAACACTGTATACAGTACCCGCATCAACTACAACAGTAGTAACTAATATAGCAGTAACTAATACAGCAGCAACTGCTGCTACATTCACACTTGCCATAGCTGGAACAGCTTTACACACTACATCAGCACTTCCAGCAAACTCAACAGCCTACATTGACTTAAAGCAGGCACTTAGTGCAGGTAATACAATTACTGGCAGTGCCAGCGCAATTACTGTTTCATTTCACATCAGCGGAGTAGAAATATCCTAATATGGCACTATCTGTATTTCCAGATCAACCTTCTTTAATTAAATCGGTTCAAAGAGGGCTGGCCGCAGCTTCTGGAAATATAACAATAACTTCAGTAGATACGTCTAAATCTTTTGTAAATTCATTTTCAAATGGAGCAAATGGATCTATAGCTACAAATAGCAATACGTCGGGTACATATACCCCAAGTGGTGGTAATATGGCTCAATATTCAACTTCTTTTAATCCAGGAGGCGGCAGCTTTCCAAATCTTATTGGTACTAGAACTTTTTCTGGAGGAACAACTAATTTAACAACTAGTTCTAAAGGTATTGAACTTGTTAATTCTACAACAATTAACGCATTCGGAGCTTGTTATTGGCAAGTTGTGGAGTATAAATAATGGCATCTACATTATATCCAGAGATTACCTCCCCAATTAAATCAATACAAAGAGGCGTTGCTGCATCTGCTGGAGATGTAATTATAACTTCAGTAAATGTTTCTAAGTCGTTTGTAAATTCATACGCAAGAGGTTCTGCTGGAACCGTAGCTGGAACTGGAAACACAACAGGAACATATACCCCAAGTGGAGGCGCAGTTGGCGCCCCAGGAGGTAACTTAAACACAAACGGTAGTTTTCCAACATATGCTGGAACAAGAACTCTGTCTAGCGCAACAGGTGGCGCAAGTGATTTGGTAACCGCAAGATATGGGGCTTACCTAGTTAACTCTATAACATTAACAGTTACGGGAGCATGTAACTGGGAAGTAATTGAGTACATATAATGGCAGCCTCAATATTTCCATCTGTTAAGTCTCCAATTAAATCAATTCAAAGGGGACTGTCTGCTTCTGCAGGAGATACAACAATATCTACAATAGATGTGTCTAAATCTTTTATAAAATCTTTTTCTACTGGATCTGCAGGAGCTATTGGATTAGACGGATCGGAATCTGGAACCCTTAGCCCATCTGGTGGAAGCGTTGCAGGCCCTGGGGGCGGAGGGAACGCTGTAACTGGTGGAGGAACATTTGCAAACTACGCTGGGACTAGAACTTTTTCTGGGGGATTCACAGATGCTTCTGTTAAAGAATACGGAGCCTATATAGTAAACTCAACAACAATAACAGCGACAGGCTCCTGCCGTTGGGAAATTATTGAGTATGTATAATGATTAAAATTTATCCTATTTCTGAATCTAAAATTAAATCTATACAAAGAGGGCTGGCTAATTCTGCTGGTGGTATAACAATATCTTCTGTAGATGTATCTAAAACTTTTGTAAGATCTTATTCAAGGGGGTTTGATGGAACCGTAGCCACCAATAGCAATGAGTCTGGAACTCTTACTCCGTCAGGAGGATCTGTTGCCGCATCATCAAATGGAGCTATGGGCGGCGGGAGTTTTCCATCTTTTATTGGAACAAGAAGTATATCTGGTGGCTCAACAAACCTATTTTCAGCAGAACATGGTGTATCATTAACTAACTCAACAACAATAACAGCGACAGGTTCCTGCCGCTGGGAAGTAATAGAATATGTATAAGGAGAAAAAATGACAAATTGGGTACAATTAAAAGACGGAGTAGCTTTTGCTTACGTTAATTCAAGTGGGTTTGTAGAGAACTCTATTATGCTAGATGACTCTATTATTCCAGAGTCTATAATGGCAAAGAAGTATGAAGACGGGAACTGGGTAGAAGCCCCCCTAATTTACTTTGTAGAAGAAATGTTAGGAAATAAAGTTTTAAGAACAAACTCAACCGTATTTGCCTCAGATGTAACTGGTGACATTATTGGTCCAGATGTTAAAGCAATGTGGACTAAAACTGAATCTGGTGAGTTTATTCCTCCAGCCAATATTGGGGAGGCTACTATATATGACGAGCACCTTTTCCAGTAATATAATCGTAGACTTAATTAATGCCCTATGGTATAATTCAATAAGAACCCTAGTGGCTGGTAGCCACAATTACACATTAGGAGAACAAAATGTCTAGAACAGTTATAAACGAGACAGGCTATACCTTCGATCCAGCCAATAGAATTATTGTTGTCCCAAGATTCATAGCTAAAGAAAAGCTGGTATTGATTACCAATGTGACAAAAAATGTGGTTCTCTATAATTTTTCAGATAGTACATTAAAGACAACATCTTTTACTAATTCAACAAATGAAGATGGAACACAAAAAACTACAATTGTTCTTCAATATAACACTCTCTCAATGGCATCAACTGATGACCTTCAGATTGTTGTAGATGAGTATGTAGAAAAATTTACTCCAGCAGACGCACAGCTAGACCCAACAAATAAATTTAGAGTAACCACACCACAGGCACTAATCGATACCGACTTTGAGTATGGTATTCAGTCTTCTAAGTGGGAAAGCTTGACTATGACAAACAATAGACCATTTGCTTTCAATACCTCAAACCCAATCGCAAACGTTTCTGGTATTTCAATGCCACTTCTTTCTAAAACAGTAACAATTTCTCTTTCATCTGGAACTGCTCCAGCAAATGGAACTTCAATTACAGTTCAAGACACATTTATCTCTCTTGCAAATGGTAACTTTATTATTGAGTCAGGCGGAGGAACAAGCGCCTTTACATATACAGCAAGAAGCGCTAATAGCACAAATATAACCCAGCTGTTTGATCCCGCAAAGACACTTGTATTTCAGGGATCTATTTATACTGGCGCAGGAATTGGTGGAACTCCGACACTTACATATTCTGGAACAAAGGTTACAATAACAACAACAATTCCTCATGGACTTTCGCTTTCAAATGAAGTTGCAATAACTGGAGTAACTGCCAGCTCAAATCCACCAAATGGATCTTTCTATGTTGTATCAATTCCTTCCCCAACTCAGTTTGTTATTTACACACAGGTTGCACCAACAGGAACTCTTTCTGGAGGAGTACTATACAGCAGACCTCAAGGACAATTCTTACACAGAGCTTTTGACGGAGGAGTTTTATTCTCTGCAAATGCCGATGGAAACTATGAGCAAACAGTTAGACAGACTCGTCGTTACTTTAGATATCAATCTGGTAAGGGTATCGGAATGTCTTCAGGTACGATCCTAAAGCCTTTTGCAGGAATTGAATCCATAGTATCAAACGGAACAACTGTAACTGTAACTACAAAAGAAAAGCATAATATTCTTCCTGGAGTATCAATTACAGTTAGTGGATGTAATGAAACTCAATATAATGGAAATTTTTCAGTTGCAAATATTACTGGATTTAATACATTTACATACACTGCAGAATCTGCACCAACAGCATCGATTGCATCTGGTTTTCCAGCGGTATCTGTAGGTAACTGGTATGGTGCACAATCAAGGCTAGGAATGTTTGATCAGCAAAATGGAGTATTTTTTGAATATGACGGACAAAGCTTCAATGCAGTTGTAAGAAATTCTACAGCACAGCTATCTGGAAGAGTAACTGTTACAAATGGTTCAACTTCTGTAGTACAAACAAATCCAAATCTTTATCAAACTTATTTTAATAAGCAATTATCTCCAGGAGACTATATAGTTCTTCGTGGTCAGTCTTATAGAGTAACACATATCAATAATGATACAGATATGGTAATTTCTCCTGCATATAGAGGGGCTACGGCTTCATATGTAACCGTATCAAAAACAGTTGATAAGAAAATAAAGCAATCAGATTTTAATTTAGACAAGGTAGACGGAACAGGACCATCAGGCTACAGTATTAATTTAGCAAAAATGCAGATGTTCTACATAGATTACTCTTGGTATGGCGCTGGATTTATTCGTTGGGGCGTAAGAGGTCCACAAGGTGATGTTATTTATATTCACAAAGAACAAAATAATAACATGAATACAGAAGCATATATGCGCTCAGGTAACCTGCCAGCAAGATATGAAACACAAACAATGCCTGCTAATGCAAAAATTACTGCAAACATTGATACTAATAGCACATCTATAAATGTTGCAAGTACCGATGGATTCCCTTCCTCTGGAACAATACAAATTAAGGGTGGGACTGTTAATGAGTTTATTAATTATTCTAGCAAAACCGCAACATCTTTTACTGGATTGACAAGAGATCAATCTGGACAAGATCTATTACAACTTTCAATTGCAGCAGGTTCTAATATTGCTACAGTTGCAAGTACAACTGGTTTGCAAATTGGTCAGAGAGTTGTTTCCATAGCCTTTCCAGAAGGAACATTTATTGCAAATATTTCTGGAAATACTTTAACGCTAACAGCAGCAGCTATAACAGCTAACCCTCAAGTTATTGTTCCTTCCATGGGAGCCGCCTCTGCTCAGAGCTTTACTTATAATCCATTGGCTCCAATTTCCGCTGAATTGGCATGGCCAACATTTTCTCCAGCAATGTCTCACTGGGGAACATCTGTTATTATGGACGGAAGATATGATGACGATAAATCACTTCTCTTTACATATGGTCAGAACACTGTAACTAATATTCCAACTGGTCAATCAAGAGCTCTCTTTTCAATTAGAGTTGCCCCATCGATTGATGCTGGTATCACAGGAGCGTTTGGAACAAGAGAGCTTATTAATAGAATGCAGCTTATTCTTAGAGCCCTAGACGTTAGTACAAGAACCGCAAGCGCAAACATGCTTGTAACAGCCGTACTTAATGGAGTTCCATCAACAGCAACAGCATGGACAAATGCTGTACGTAATGATGCAACAGTTCAGAACTCAAGCCTAGCGCAAATTGCAGATTATTCTGGTGGAACAACAACAATCGCTGGTGGTGAAACTACTGGTGGATTCTTCGTGAGCTCTACAACAAGCGTTGAATTAGATAAGGTTCGTGACCTTGGTAATTCAATTTTAGGTGGCGGTGGAACCACAGCAAATACACAAATTTATCCAGATGGTCCAGACGTTCTTACAATTGTGGTGCAAAATATTGGTACCACAGCCGTTGATGTAACTGGCCGACTTTCCTGGACGGAAGCACAGGCTTAAAATTGAATGGCAATTAATTACCCAACATCTTTAGATACGCTTATAAATCCACAAGCGAATGATTCAATTGCCTTAGTATCTCACGCATTACAGCATTCAAATGCTAACGACGCAATTGAGGCTCTTCAGGCTAAAGTTGGCATTACAAACTCTTTAGTTGCAACATCTCATGATTATAGAATCAAATCTTTAGAGAGCGCAACATCAGATAGATTTTCTGAAGGATCTACTAATTTATATTTTACAAATGAAAGAGCTCAGGATGCGATAGCATCACTAATATCAAGTGGTACTCATGATGGAATATCTTTTACATATGACGATGCTTCAAACTCCTTAAGTACATCTATTTCTCAAGAAAGAGTCCAGGACCTAGTATCGACTTTATTAAATCATAATAGCCATGTAAATCTTTCAGCAACATATGACGATGCAGATAATAAAATTATTCTTACATCTTCCGCTTCTGGTGGATCTGGTCCAGTAACTTCGATACAAAGCCTTAGCTCTGCACCATCCTCTCCTCTAATTGGATCTGTGTATTTTGATAATACAGAAAGAACCGTTAAGGTATATAATGGTAGCATATGGTATGACGTAGCTGGTCCAAAAGAAATTTTAGACCACACACATGATACTACATCCAAAAGAGTTGAATATGTTGATTACGCAAATTATGTTCAAGATACGTTAGTTATAATGGACGGCGGAACAGCAACATCATCATTTAGCGGAGATATAGTAGATGGAGGGTTTGCAGCATAATGGCAGTCAGAATTCAGATTCGTAGAGATACAGCCTCAAACTGGTTTAATACTAATCCAATTCTTCTAAACGGAGAGCTTGGAATTGAAACAGATACCCTTAAGTTTAAAGTAGGTAATGGAACCGCATGGAATTCAATTACTGATTATGCTAACGTACCATTATCTTATTTAACCACATATATTTCTGGCCTTAAAGGGGCAGTAAACGGACTTGCATCACTTGATGCGAGCTCAAAAGTTCCAGACACACAGATTGCAACAACTATTGCAAGACAGTCTGCTGTATCAACGCACACATCTGCTACAACAAGTGTTCATGGAATTGCCGACACGGCAGCCCTTGCAACAAAAACATATGCAGACACCGCAGCAGCAACAGCTGTAACAAATATAATTAATACTGCTCCAGGAACATTAGATACTCTTAATGAACTAGCGGCGGCACTTGCAAATGATCCAAGTTTTGCAAGTACAGTTACAACTTCAATTGCATTAAAGGCACCTATAGCATCTCCTACATTCACTGGAACAGTTGTGCTTCCAAATAATACAATTACAGAATTAATGATTTCTAATTCTGCCGTAACTAGCTCTAAAATTGCAGCTCAAACAATTACAAATTCTAACATATCTTTAACGGCAGCTATTGAGCAGTCTAAGATTAGTAATTTAGTTTCAGATTTATCAGCTAAAGCGCCAATTGCATCACCTACATTTACTGGTACAGTAAGTGGAATTGATAAGTCTATGGTGGGGCTGGCAAATGTTGATAATACAACAGATGCCAATAAGCCAATTTCTTCTGCGACCCAGACAGCTTTAAATTTAAAGGCACCACTGGCTTCACCGACATTTACTGGAACCGTTGCAGGAATTACTTCTACAATGGTTGGCCTAGGTAACGTAAATAATACATCAGATACTGATAAGCCAATTTCATCTGCTACGCAGACAGCGCTTAATGCAAAATCTCCTCTAAATAGTCCGACTTTTACTGGAACGGTAACCCTGCCAGTAGGTACATCTGGAGCCAATTTAACAAATATCCCTAACTCTGCCCTGACCAACAGCTCAATTACGGTTGAAGGACAGGCAACATCATTGGGAGGATCAGTAAGTATCCTGCCATCTAAAACTGGAAATTCAGGAAAGTATTTAACTACAAACGGTTCTACCATTTCTTGGGGTCAAATTGTGGTGGAAGATGTTAATTTAGACTTAGATACAAATGCTGACTTTATTTCTGCCATGGAAAGAATCGAAGATTTGGAACTAGGTATTGATATACTTGGACCAAGCCGAAGTGTGGTAACAAAAGAATATGCCGCCTTCGACCCTCTAAGTTTGCTACTTGGAGCATAAATAAAATAATGGTATACTATATTAAATAATGATATACTATGAAAGGGTGATATAAGTGCCAGATTACACAAGTTTAAATACCCAGATAGATGGGTTTAAAACAGAGCTGACAGCCCTGTATGCTTCTGGGCAAATGACAGCTAAGGATCTTATTTACATTGCGAAAGCATTAAATGAACTTGGAACATTGCTTGGAATTGACGACATTGCAGCAGTAACAGCAGATGGAGTTACTACTATATCTACAGCACAGACAACTGCAACAACAGCGGTGTCAAGTGCACAGACAACGGCAACAACAGCAGTGTCAAGCGCACAGACAACGGCAACTGGCGCAATTACAACAGCACAATCTAGCGCAATCACCGCTATTACAGCAGCTCAAACAACAGCAGTAAATACAATTTCAAATGCGGCAGCAGGAGTTACTGTTAACCCATTGATGTTAATAGGAGCATAAGGAGAAATAAATGGCAACAACATATAAAGTATTAGGACAGTCTGTTTCAGTAGCAAATACAGCAGTACACGGTTATACCGTTCCAACTGGAGGCAATGCTATTGTTTCTACAGTAAGTATTTGCAATAGAAGCACTACAACAGATTTAACTTATAGACTAGCAGTACTTCCTTCGGGAGCAACACTTTCAGCACAACACTACTTAGTATTTGACGCAGTGCTACCAGCAAAAGATTCAATTGCTTTTACATACGGTATCACACTTGCAGCTGGCGATAAAATAGTTCTTATTGCACCAACAGCAGACTTTTCAATGACCGTATTCGGTTCAGAAATCACGCCTTGATTTAGGCTTGAAAACGGAGGATAAATAAATGGCACTAACCAGAGTAAAACCACAGAGGGTAGAAGATATCTTTACTGTTAAGAGACCAGAAAATGTTGTAGATTATAATGGTGCAAACGTACCTATATCTACTCTTGCTTTGCAGCCAACAACGGTATATGGCGACAACAAGTTTGTTATTGCTAGTTCAACCCTAGGAAGACTTTATTCTTCTGCAGATAATGGTGTAACTTGGACAGCCATTCAAAATAATTTACCAATTAAACAACTTTACAAGGCTGGTCCAACCCTTCGGGCAGACTACTTTACAGATTTAAGGTATGCAAATGGAATTTGGGTCGGTATTACAAGATTTGGTTATCTTTATACATCACCAGATCTAGTTACATGGACAGAAAGAACACTAGGAACATTTACAGGAAGAGGCCAGGGCTCACTTGGTCAGGTAACCTTTGGTAGCAACGTATGGGTTGTAGTGGGTCTTGATTCAGGCGCATCCACTCACTATGCTGCACGTTCAACAGACAATGGCGTTACATGGACAAAGGTTGATCTAGGATTTTCAACAACGCAAGCCAACGCAGTATCATTTGGAAACAGTACTTTTATCGCTGTATCAAATAACGGACTTCTTTCAACTTCGACAGATGGTTCGACATGGGTAGCAAGAACTTCATCATTTGCATCAACAGCAATTTATGATATTAAATTTGCAAATGGTCGCTGGGTAGCAGTAGGAGCCTCAAAGCAAGGTTTCAGTGCTGACGGTATCACATGGGGTCAGTATGGTGTTCAAGTAGCACTTAACACAAACAACTTGGTATGGAACGGCACACGTTTTGTAGCAACTATTGGTGGTGCAACAGGAATTTATACAACAGACGGAACTACACAGTTCGTATCTGTAACTACATCTGGAACAATTTCAGCAACCCCAGCCCTTACAACACCTACACAGACATTCATTGCAACAAATGGAGCTGGCGTACTGGTGAAGATGAATACAGCTGGTTCAATCAACGTATCTTCTGATACTACAGCAACAGTATGGTCACAGTCACTACTAACACCACTAGCATCAATTACTGAAGTTGTAATGGGAACTAACTCATTCTACAGAATGGCTACAGACGGAGCAGGGGTACTACATAAGATTTGGAACCCATCTACCGTTCAAGGCACTCCAGTATATGCAAGATCATTTGATGACGGTCTAACGTGGACAATATCACCAGGACCACTTACAGTAAATTTAACAAATATTGTAGACGATTATATTTTCGTCAAAAATGTTAATAACATATTGTTTATTGGAACTTTTGCTGGAAGACTGTATTACTCAGTAGATAGCGGAACAACATGGACTCTATCATTTAACCTAGCATCTACAACATATAACGTTCTAGATATTGAATATGGTATTAATCCAGGAACTGGTTTGGGTACATATGTTGTAGTTACAAACGTAACAAATGATGCCAACATGGTTCGATTTAGTACAGATTTAACAACATGGACTGGTGTAATTGCATCAACAACAATTATTCCAAGAAACATTGCTTATGCAAATTTCAAGTGGGTTATTGCTTCATCAACTGGTACAGTATTAAATGCTGGACTAGGATTCTCTGGAAGAGATGGAGACATATCACTAGCAGCATCTTGGGTAAACGTAAACGTTAATACAGCACTGGCTGGCCCAGCTCTTGTTAGATGGTTAGAGCCAGTAAAAAGATTTGTTTTTATATACGGATCTGATGCTGCAGCAGTAACATTTTTATGGTCATTCTCAACAGATGGTGCAACTTGGACGGCAGTTGCAGCTGGACCAACATTGACAGCAGGAGTTCAGCAACTTTATTGGATGGGCGCAGAAAAGGGTGGAGTTTATATGATTGGAATGTCTGGAACTACAGTACATCTTCTTGCATATAACTTCTATAGCGGAACAATGACAACGCTACTATCATACACCAGAAAAGTTGGTAACCCAGCAGGAATTACAGTAACAGGAAACAACTGGATCCTACAAGAAATTGCAACAAACTATGCACTAGGATATTACAGAACGCCTCTAGTAACAAGACTTCTAGCGGCAGCGATCTAAGGAGATAAATAATGGCAAAAGCATATTCATTTGAAGTAACAGAAGATTTAATCTGCGAAATTTCTAAAGACGGGGAAGTTTTAGATGCTACTGGTCCATGGGAAAGCGAAGAGTCAGCTACCGAATGGGCAGAGGTAATGGTTGAAGAACTTAATTCTGGTGCTAGAGAGTCTATCTCTGGAGTCATACTAGAAGAAGTTATTGCAGAAGAAGAATAATCTTAAATAAAATGTATTGGTCCTTCAAGCTACCGCTTGGAGGACTTTATACTATTAGGGTATAATATAAATATGTCATATCAATTAAAAGCGATTAAAGATTATCCAATAGGTTTCTGGCCATTGGACGAATCTTCTGGGACTATTGCTGCAGATAGGTCTGGATGTGGAAATAATGCTACATATGTAGGTTCTCCAGCATCAAATATTTTACCATTAGTTTCAGGCGGGCAATCAGGAACACTAATTACTAACACAGGATATATTACAGTTCCTATTACAAAAGACTACTATTCTAAAACAGTAGGAGCGTCATTTGGAACTAAATATACATCAGACAATGATTTCACAATAGAGGTATGGATTAATCAATCAATAGAGTCCTCTTCAGTAGTAAGACTATTTGGCGATACAACAAACAACATAGGTTTATTCTGGGATAATGGTCATATATCTTTTAAAGTTTCGGCTACAGAATATGTAATTGCCCCAGTGTCTTATTCTAAAAAAACGGCACACCTTGTGGGAATATATACTGGAGAAGCAATTGAATTATACATAGATGGGATTTCAGTAGACTCAAAATCATTAAATAAATTTAAGTTTACAAATTCTTCATTGAATTTGCAAATAGGTCCTACAACGGTTTCTGGAGATTCTTTTATTGTAGACGCTCCAGCAGTTTATAGATACGCACTATCTAATAAAAAAATATTTAGCCATTTTACAGATGGGAATGTTACTTCTTCAGCAATTCAAATTGCTTATCCAGATAATGGAATTTTATATAGTGGATCAGATGCAAATTTAAAACCTATGTTTGACTATTCATATCCAGTAAATAAAGCATGGGCATACTGGCTAGACGATAATACGTACTATGACTTGGTAGATCAGCAAATTGGATTTTTTGAAACAGATACCGTACAGGCGAAAACATTTGTTATAAATGATTATATATCCATTCCTCTGGAGCTAGGACTTGTAACTTCTAAAGTTGAATGGCGAAATGACCTTGGAGTTATAGTTGAGTCTAGTATTGATGGAACAACTTATGTTCAGTGTGAAAATGGAAGCCCTATACCTCAATATACAAAAGATGGCTTTAATACAAGCGGAAACCTATATATTAGAATTACCATGAGCACAACCGATGCTAGCAAATATAAGCCATACCTATCATTTTTCTGCATTGCATTCTATTCAAATAAAGATATCTTTGCAGATAATTTTGGAGATAAAATAACCTCAAGCACGGAGTACTCCCTTGGGTCATTGAATTATCCTATTCTTTCTAGAAATTATACAAATGGGATTAGAGCTAAAAATGCCGCAGGATTTAATATTAATACATTGTCCTCTATCAAGTCCGTAGAGATGTTCTTTACACCGCTCACGTTGGCCGCTAACACCCTATTCTATGCCTCCAACCCTTCTACTACCAGGCTGGCCTACAACGGGTCTGGAACGGTCTCCAAGGCCAATATATCAAAGATCTACGTAAACAATGTAGATGTAACTAATCTAACAAATATAAGCTCATATTTGGTTGCAGAACAGCCACACCATGTGGTAATAGTATTTACTACCCCAGTAACGGGTTCATTGCAATTAAATTATGAGTCATCTGGTGGCCCAAGCAACCTATATAAGAATATTACGACATATGAAAAAGAATTAACCGCTGTAATTGTAGATACTCATTACGACCTATATACAGGAAGAGCTGTCTCTTCTATTGCTGAGCCTACTATCACCCTGACAGAATCTAACATTATTGCATATAATAATGACTGGATTGTGCTACAAAGCGTATAATATTGTCACACCCCTTGACAAAAAGCTGGACTTAGACAGCAAATAATGGTAAAATAAAGTTCTATGGACATCACTAAAAAGAATACAAGAATGCTACACGAAGAATCAACCCTAGGCATATATGTTTGGGAAATGCCAGATGGCAGATGGATTGGAGATGACGATGGGAACTTTCTTTCAGTCACGGCCAAAAAAGGAAATAGATCCCTCATCGATGCTCTGGCTCGTGAAGTTCGCTCGTACGGCATATATGAAGGCGGGCCTAAGTTTCTTTCCGCTAGGCGGAAAATCTCAGACGAAGAGTTTGATCACCAAAAACAAAGACTTGATTGGGGACTAGTTCCAGATCCTTTGGATATTGGAAACTACAAAGACGAAATGAAAAAGTTGGGTAAACTAAGATGACAAAGTATGTAGAAGATGACGACTCTCAAGATATTGTAGTCTCAAATGTGGCGGACTGGATGAAGTTTAATACTCCAAGAGAAGAAACAAGTACCGACTTATTTAAAGTAAGCGGAGAAGACCTAGGTAAGATATCAGGATTAAGTCCTGCATTTCGTCGTAAGATGAATCGTGATTTACAAAAAAGATTTCAGGGCATTGATGGAACAGAAACACAACAGAATCTATTACAGCAAGCAGTCACTGGCTATGCGATGTTTGACCTTGTTGAGCCTCCATATAACCTAGATTACTTATCAACTATTTATGAAATTTCCCCATATAACTATTCAGCAATTAATGCTAAAGTTTCAAACATTGTTGGCCTAGGGCATGACTTTGTTGAGACAAGAAAAACAATGGAAGCATTTGATAATATTTCAGATGAAAAAGCATTAGACAGAGCACGTAGAAAACTAAATAGATTACGTCAAGATTTATATGAGTGGCTTGAAAAATGCAACGAAGAAGAAACATTTACAGAAACACTAGTTAAGGCATACACAGATGTTGAAGCAACAGGAAATGGCTATATTGAAATCGGCAGAACATCTGCTGGCAAGATTGGATATATCGGTCACATTCCAGCAAAGACTATGAGAATTCGTAGACTGCGTGATGGATTTATTCAATTGCTTTATGGCAAGGCAGTATTTTTCCGTACATTTGGAGATCAAGAAACAGAGAATCCAATTGCAGGCGGACTAGATAGACCTAACGAAATTATTCATCTTAAGAAGTACACCCCTACAAATAACTACTACGGTATCCCAGATATTGTAGCGTCATCAAATGCAATGGCAGGAAATGAATTTGCTGGTAAGTATAACCTTGACTACTTTGAGAATAAAGCGGTTCCAAGATATATTATTACAGTAAAGGGAGCAAAGCTTTCTACAGAGTCAGAGCGTAAATTACTTGAGTTTTTCCAAGTTGGACTAAGGGGCAAGAATCACAGATCTTTGTATATTCCCCTTCCTCCAGATTCTCCAGATTCTAAGACTGAATTTAAGATGGAGCCAATTGAGGCAGGTACTCAGGAATCTTCATTTAACGTATATCGCAAATCCAATAGAGATGAAATCCTATTATCTCACCGTGTACCAATTAATAAAATTGGAACTCCAGAAGGAGTAAATCTAGCGGTAGCCAGAGATGCTGATAAAACATTTAGAGAGCAAGTATGCCGTCCAGCCCAGATGAATTTAGAAAAAAAATTAAATAAAATTATTGAAGAAATGACAGATGCTTTAATTCTTAAGTTTAATGAGCTTACTTTGACCGATGAAGATACTCAATCTAAAATTGATGAGAGATATTTAAGGATGCAGGTAGTGACTCCCAATGAAATAAGAATTAGAATGGGCATGGTCCCAATTGATGGTGGGGATAAAGTTGTAGAATTAAAACCACAGGCACAGGCAGAAATAAGAGCACAAGCAGGTAAAACCAGAACTAGAGATTCTGAAAGATCTGCAAATTCCCCAGATATTTCTGGAGAGGGAAGAAATGCTCAAGGAGACGGAAGACAAGTCGACTGACCCTGCTCAACCATTATTTGCGTTATAGTCAATAACGATATAAAATTAAGCATATGAACATTGAAAAATCCCTATGGTCTTCTAGTGGCGATCAGATAGTTTTATCGGTCCCATTTACAAAAGTCAACCGTGAAAAGCGTACTGTCTCAGGTTTTGCGACATTAGACAACGTTGATCAAACTGGTGACGTTGTTACTATGGAAGCAAGCGTAAAAGCTTTTGAAAATTTCCGTGGAAACATTCGTGAAATGCACGGATCAAATGCAGTAGGCAAAATGATTTCTTTTAAACCAGAAACATACTACGATGCAAAGGCACAAGAATTTTATAACGGAGTATATGTTGACGCATATGTTTCTAAGGGCGCTCAGGATACTTGGGAAAAAGTTCTAGACGGAACTCTAACAGGATTCTCAATTGGCGGAAAGATTATTGAATCAGACAACGAAGTTAACAAAGCAACTGGTAAGACTGTAAGATTTATCAAGGACTATTCTTTGATGGAACTTTCAATTGTCGACTCTCCAGCAAACGAACTATGCAACATCCTTTCTATCTCTAAGATGAACGGCGAACTAATATTTAAAGGAATAGCAACTGAAGTTAAAGCAGAAAACATTTTTTATTGTGCAGACTCAGACTCAGTATTTATTTCAACAGAATCATCATACGATTCCCCAGTTACAGGAAAACCTGCAACACTAATTGGATGGGTAGAGTCAAACGATGTTAACAAAGCAAAAGAAATAAACAAGATTCTTGATTTACATAAAAAATCAAGATTGTCCACG
>Ga0209500_10001204_pt1 | contig 19911 bp, 17 predicted proteins | sample S_140212_EF_Meta_FD_187323 | JGI IMG/M metagenome (GOLD analysis project Ga0209500, IMG submission 187323) | Freshwater microbial communities from Lake Simoncouche, Canada to study carbon cycling - S_140212_EF_MetaG (SPAdes) (version 2) | ecosystem: Environmental > Aquatic > Freshwater > Lake ... | reverse complement strand
AAACCGGTCTAAATATTCAGGCCCCACAGTTTATTAAGCAGGGCGACATCATCAAAGTCGATACTCGTAGCGCAACCTATATCGAACGCGCCAAATAAGTTGATTAACAAAAAACAGAGCAGGTAATAGTTGCTCTGTTTTTTGTTATATCGTATTTGGTAGCTCATATACAAAAGCCACGAAACCTTCGAAAACTTCGAATCCGAAAAAATCCTAAAATTATTTTAGTTGTGCCTAAAGATAGTTACATCGCCGTCTCGGAACTCATAATCTTTACCTTCTATTCGGGTTTTACCGGCTTCGCCAGCACCGGCCCAGCCACCAAAGGCAATAAAATCCTCAGAGCTTACCACTTCGGCTTTTATAAAGCCTTTTTCGAAATCGCCATGTATTGCTCCCGCCGCCTGTGGGGCCAGTGTACCTCTGCGGATTGTCCAAGCACGTGATTCTTGCTCGCCACTGGTAAAGTAGCTAATAAAGCCGAGTGTTTCATAGCCTAGCCTGATTAGGCTATCAAGACCAGATTCTTTTTGACCCAACGCCGCTAACAGTTCATTGGCCTCACTTGCCGGTAAGTCCATCAGCTGAGCTTCGGTCTCAGCGCTCAAAAATACGCTTGGGTTGGGGGCAACGAGCTCGGCCAATTTAGACTGAAAGTCGCCGTTGCCCAGGTCGTCTTCGGCGATATTGAATACATAAATAAACTTCTTCGCGGTAAGTAGCTGGAGGTCTTTTATGGCGTCCAAATCGAGGTCATTGGCGTGTTCCGATAGCAATTCGGTTTGGTCTAAAAGCGACTCAGCTTTTTTGAGAGCCTGCAGCATATCGCCCAGCTTGGGGTTAGTTTTGAGCTCTTTTTCGGTGCGTGCTATGCGGTTTTGAACCGAGACAATATCGGCCAGGCACAGCTCGGTGCGAATAATACCGATGTCGCGTGTTGGGTCTATATGCCCCTCGACATGCACGATATCGTCGTTTTCAAAAGCCCGCACGACCTGTATGATCACATTATTTTCACGAATATGGCTCAAAAACTTATTGCCCAGCCCGGCACCTTCGCTGGCGCCCTTTACTATCCCGGCGATATCCACAAAGCTGCAGCTCGCAGGTACAGTCTTGGCACTTTTGCTAATTTCTGAGAGTTTTACTATTCGTTCGTCTGGCACATTAACCACACCAACATTGGGCTCAATTGTGGCAAATGGATAATTCGCCGCCAATACTCGGTTTTTGGTTAGTGCATTAAATAGTGTGGACTTTCCGACATTTGGCAGCCCCACGATACCTATACTTAGTGACATAGTTTGTACTCTCGCATTAGGTGTAATTATACCAGTTCCTGGAGTAGCTACCAAAATTTTAGATTTTAAAGCATATGGGGTATAATCGTATTCATATATGAGGGTAATGTAAAAAAATATGGAACAACAGATAAATCCAGAACACCCCAAGGGCAACGACTCTATTAATACTACCCGAACAATGGGTGCCAGTAAGGCCAAAAAACCCAAGAAGGGCATTAAGCTTTTTGCCATAGCAATACTAGTGGCCGTACTGTCGGTAGTTGGGTATTTGGGCTTTAGGGCTTTTACGGATGGCAGCTTTGCCGGCAACAGCCTCAAGAACAAAAAAGTATTCGACAAAGCTGTGGCTTCGTATAATGCCTTACCGGGAGTCGCCAATTTATCGCCAACCGACCAAGCCTTGCTCAAGTCTCAAGTACAAGCCAAGTACTTGGCGGCTTATGTTGTGGGTCTTCAGCCCTCAGATAAAACAACAGCAACATTCCGAGCTCTGTTTGGTAACAATTTGGTGGTAGCCGATATCGCTAGGTTCGTCGATAGCGATATCGACCAAAAGCTGGCACTGGCAAAAGACGCAGGCTACTATGAGGGTAACTTGTACTATTTTTGGTACGACATAGTTTTTAATGGTGGAATCGAGCAAAAAAACAAAGACTATTCTCTAGATCAATCCAAACAGTACCGAGACAACTTGATGGGCAAAAAAATTACTCCAGAGGAAGCGCTTAAGCAGATACGCGCCGACAAGCGGCTGAAATTGCCGGACGAAGTCAATGGATCAGGTAGCTTTGCAGGCACGATAATCAGACCGGGTCAAACAGACAGGGATGGCAGGTATGAGTCTATCAACGCAGTGCTAGAGGCTCAGACAAAGATTGGTTTTACTGATATCAGCAACTTGGTGGCCGATACAGACTACCCCAAGCTAGGTAACAAAAAAGATGTAGGCTACTTTTTTATTCAAATCACCAAGGTATTCAAGGGCCAAAATGACCTCGATACATACAATAAGCAACTAGAGCTAGCCAGGAGCCTGATCAAATGAAGTACCTTAGGCTAGCTAGAATCGGGTTGGTGCTGTTGTTGCTCCCTCTAGGCTTTGCGGGCTTATCAAGCCCAGCTAGTGCAGCCGGTGCAAACCCCGCCGACCTTCAAGTGGGTACAAGCTTCCAGCCTTACGGCGGCGCTATTGTGGCGCTTCCGAGCGTCCCGTTCAGTGTTGATGTCGTGGGTGTTGCAAATTCAATCCCTGTCGCGGATTGCCCATATAATGGTTATCATCTGGATTACAATAAATCTCTAGGCAACGGCTGTGATGGCGGCGGCACAAACCCAGAAACCAACTCCATCACGGGCGTATATACCGACGGTGGGCCTGACGATTTTTTTGGAAACCCTTATAGTAAAAAGCTTTTCGATCAGCTGATTTGGTGTGGGCAGGCAGGCGGTATAACGGAAGGTAATTTTAAGGTTCAGGTTACTGTTAATCCAGGCGCAAATAAAAATCAAATAACCTATGGTGGCGTAACCAAAAAAGGCAAATGGAATGTCGTAGCTGGGGAATTAGGAGGGAGTAAAAGTCTGGTGATTGCGGATGACACTAATGTCGTCCAAGCAGTTGCGTATAATCCGTACACTACACTAGTGTTATTTAATTTTATAGAAGACCCACCCCCTCCTGGCACCCTTAAAACAACCAAATACGAGGTAGATTCTGCTGGCACCACCATTGCTTTGGCTAATTCTGCTGCCGCTGTCACTAGCTCAGCTATAAGGTACTATTACTCTAATACGAACCTTTTCTTTCCTACTGGCACCGAGAGTGGCACTACCAACCCAGTAGAACGTAATCGTATAGATACCACCGTTAACCCATTCGGGGCAGATGTTGTTGTACCTTCCGGGTATAAGCTACTCCGCGCGAGTACTTCTAACCCATTCAACACTAATGCTACTGCTACATGCACCGGCGCCGCCCAAACCGGCACCTGTAAGGTGATTGGTATTCAAGTAGTACCAAACACCACCACGAGAGTAGAGTTCTTTATTCAAAGACTTCCATCTGCAGGTGCCTTGAGCTGTTCTACTACAGAAAATGGCAAAAACTACTTTACAGGCTGGGGTATCGATAAAGACGCCCAGGGCAGCTCGCCAACGATTGGTATCTACGAAGGAGGCATTCTAAAGCAAACAGTAAGTGGGAATGTCCTAGACTCCGACTATAATGCTTATCTAAAAGAACTGGGCTACTCCACTAATGCCGCCACACAGTACAATATCAAGACAGAGCTCGGTTTGCTATTTCATGATGGCCTAGTTCACAACAGTGTTACAGCCAAGATTAACGAACAAACATTTGCCGTACAGCCTTTCGGTGGCCCAACAGCCAATTGTGGGGGGGTAGTCACCAAGTATCTTTGGCCTTGGCTCCAAACCACCAACGGCAATGTAGTTGCTAATGGTAAAATCATCGGTAACACTTCTAGCGATACGCTACCAGGTGCCCGCGTTACCTCCGACAAAGAGGTTGAGTTTCTAATAATCTCCAAGGTCGGTGGGGGAGGGCCATTTTGTAGCCTCAAGAACTACATTCTGACTAACGCTTCGGCAACTACTGGCGATTGCGGCAACGGCTCGGGCTATAAGGTACTCAATGTTTATTCACTGGTTGATGGCGGAACCGACAAAGTAGTAGCTGGTGTTAAGAACGCCTACAACGACCTGCCGGCTGGCTGCCAGAAAAATGCCACAACCCAAGACGAAATCAAAGTTCTCGACGGCGACATTGCCACTATTTGCCCCAACGGTATGATAATCAAATACAGCGGCACTTTGCTGGCTGACTACGAACTCAAAAAAGGCCGCGTAACAATCCTAGTCGAAAACTCATCAAACAGCCTGACCATCGGACAAAATGTCGTCTATGGCCCCGACGGCGACGACAATCCAAGGAACGTTCCGAACCTCGCAATTGTCGTCAAGGGCAATGTCAAGGTTCTCTCTGCCGCCTCTCGTGTCGATGCCTCGATATACGCCACTGGCACTATATCCACCTGCAACGGCGCCGAAGCTACAACTCCTGTATTGTGCAAAAGCCAGCTAACCATCAACGGCTTCTTGAGTGCGCAGTCGGGCTTTATATTCGGCCGAGTCATACCTAGCACTACCAACCATGCCGCTGCCGAAATAATAAATCTCACCCTGCAGAGCGTGCTGTATCCGCCCCCAGGCATCGACTACGGTAGTGTCTTCAAGGGCGACAGCTCTGTAAAGATCGACTCCAGCGAATATCAGCCGAGGTTCTAGCCCATCATAAAAAAATAATTATTTGATTATGCTTATGCTAAAATTATGCTAAAATTGATATATGGAATCTTTTAATCAAGAACAAAATTATTTTGGACTTGACCTAGGTAACAGCAGTATTAAAGTTGCTCAGCTCAGGGAGCTCCGAGGCAAGCCGACGCTTGTAACTTACGGAGATATTGATGTACCCGAAAACCTCCTGTCGAGCGATTCGCCAATCGACCAAGACAGAATCGCCGAATACGTTCGCCAGCTCACCAGCGATGCCAATATATCGAGCAAAAATGTGATTGCAGCAATCCCTTCGACCTCTTCATTTACATCTATCATAAGAGTCCCCAAAATGCCTCATAACGAGCTAGGGGAGAGCATTAGCTACCAAGCCGACAAGTACATTCCAATACCACTCAATCAAGCCAAGCTCGACTGGGCTGTGATTGGTGAGTATCCCGAAACCGACGAGCTTAGCGTGCTACTAGTCGCCGCACCAAATAATATCGCCAATAAATACCTCAATATAATCCAAAAAGCCGGCTTTGAGCTGCTAACGCTCGAAATCAACGCCCTAGCTTTGGCCCGATCACTAACCGCACCCAGCCAAACTGATAACACTGTAATTATAGTAGATATCGGTACGCTCTCGAGCGATATCGCAATATTCACAGGCCAAGTTCCACAAATTGTCCGATCCATTGGAGTCGGCTCAAAAGCCTTGCGCCGAGTAATATCGCAAAATCTAGGCCTCGACGAAACCCAATCTGACCAGTTCATGAAAAAATTCGGCCTCCAAGAAGACAAAATAGAGGGGCAGGTATTTAAAACCCTCAAGCCGGTTATTGACCATGTCGTCGAGGAGCTCAACAAATCTATCGCTTACCACCTCGACAGAAGCCCGGAATCTAAAATAGAAAAAATAATACTAACAGGTGGCACTTCAGCACTTCCGAACTTACCGATGTACATCGCTAATGCCACCAAACTAACTGTCGAAATAGGCAACCCATGGACAAACATTAGCTACCCAGCAGATTTGCAGCAGACCCTAGCCAGTATTAGCCTCAATTATGCCACCGTCTTGGGGCTAGCCTTGAGGAATCTGACCCAATGAGCATCCAGATTAACCTTTTGCCTGAAGCCCGCCTAGTAAAGCTTCGCAACAAGTCCAAAAAGACTCGCTATATAGCAATCGCCGCTGTAATGGGCGGGTCACTTTTAGCTGTCTCTGTTGTACTAATAATGCTACAGGTGTTTTTGGTTGGCACCTTTGCTCAAGGCGAAGATAAAATCAAAAACCTCAACGCCGATATCAGCAAGTCGTCGACAGTCGAGCAAGTATCGGCTACATTGCAGGCCAACCTGGCTTCGTTTTATGCCCTCAATAATTCTCGAACCTATGCCAGCAGAATATTTTCTAATCTGTTTAAAGCTGTTCCCGAAAATATCACTATCACTAGTGTCGGCATTGATAGCAAAGATGTAATTTCGATTTCTGGTACCACCGATAGCTTCGCCGACGTCTCAAAATTCGCTGCAGTTCTGGAGCTTTACAACCTCAATTACTTGCCTCAGACAGATCTCGAACGCAAAGCTGTATTTACCGATACTCTTATTGTATCTGTTAGCAAATCAACCGACGGACAAGTATCTTTTTCTATCACTTGTAAGGTTGATCAGGCTCTACTAAAACAGCAGAGGAGTAAGTAATGCCAGATAAGCCTCAGCAAACGCCCGCCAAAAAACCCCTAGTCGTACCAAAAACAGATGTTTCGCAGGATAACGACAAATCGACTCGTCGGTTTGTATATTACATGATTGCGCTAATCGCCCTAATTGCTATTGCCGGTGGGGTGCTCGTGTATTGGCTAGCCGGAAACTTCGTTACTCAAACCAACAAAAACAAGGCCCAGGACAAGACTATTGGCTTACTAGAGCAAAAAAAGCTCGACCTTATTGAATTGATGCCCAATTACGACGCTATTGTTGCACCTACTGCTAATGGCAGGTCGCAAAAAGATGTCATACTCTCAGCCCTACCTGACAACGATGGCTACAAGGAGCTAATCGCCATGATCGAAAAAATGGGCCAACAGTCTGGAGTACTAATACCATCTGTGTCTAGAGCTGCTACTGCTGGCAGTACAGCCGCAACACAGCAGGCAGGTGCAGCCTTACCTTACCAGGTTTCGGTATCTATTAATGGTACCTTTGCGCAAGTTCAGGACTTTATTAAAAAGACCGAAAACTCAGCACGCGTAATGGACTTCGTAACGCTCAATATTACCGGCTCCACCAAATCTGGTCCAGTAACGGCGTCGGCCACCTTTACCGTTTATTACCAGCTGCCAGCCAATATTAACCCGACCGAAAAGGGGCTCGAATGAAAAGAAAAGACATCATAATTATTATTGTCTCGGTTATTGTTTTTGTGCTCGCCGTAGCCTTGCTTTATAGGTATATCGCACCGCCCACCAAAGATAGCAACATTAAGTATTCGGTACCACACCCTGTAAACCCCAAATTCAATGCCGATCAGCTCAAGGTGCTTAATAATGATGTTGTTGATTACAGTCAAAACATCAAACCGCAGTAGGGCCTAAAAAGCATGATCCTTTCGGCCGAAATAGAACACAAAATAGAGCAAATAATTGCCCAGCAGGGTATTTTGAGCCCTCAGCAGCTAGAGCAATCGAAGGTCGAGGCCTTGCAGCAGGGCAAAAGCCTGATACAGCTGTTGACGGATCAAAAAGTTATTAAAGAAGATGACGCTACCAAGCTAATTGCGATGGGCTCAAACTTGCCATTTGTGGATCTTACCAATATCACCATTCCGAACGAAGTGCTGGCGATTATTCCGCGTGATGTCGCCGAAAGTTTTTCGTCGGTCGCTTTTGGGGTGGTCGATGGCAAGCTCAATGTCGCCACACTCGACCCACAAAACTTGCAGGCAGTGGATTTTTTGTCGCGCAAAACTGGCTACCCCATAAATGCCTACATGGCACCAAAGAGCCAAATCGATAAATGGATCAATAGCTATACTTCTGGTATTTCTGAAGAGGTCGGGGAGGCTTTGGTTGGCGACGAGTCACAGGTTGCACAAAAAGCCGCTGAAGACCTCAAAAACATCGAGAAGTCTGACCCTAAAAAAATTGAGAGCATTGTTCAGGATGCCCCCATTACCCGCGCCCTTAATACTATTTTTGAGTATGCCATCAACTCTAAGGCTTCGGATATACATATTGAACCCCGCGAGAAGTCTGTCAAAATCCGTTTTCGTGTCGATGGTATCTTACAAGAGGTCATGAGCCTGCCAAAGACCACCGAGGCTGCGCTGATATCGCGTATCAAGATATTGTCTAACCTCAAAATCGACGAGCATCGTATACCACAAGACGGCCAGGCGCAGTATCGAGCCAATGGCAAAGAAGTCGATTTGCGCATCGCAATTGCACCAATTTCGTTTGGAGAACAGATTGTAATTCGTTTGCTCGACAAGTCGGAGGGTATTTTAAACATCGACTCACTTGGTTTTAAGGGCCGTTCGGCCAAGGTGCTCAAAAAAGCCATCACCAAGCCGTATGGAATGATACTATCGACCGGCCCGACAGGTTCGGGTAAATCGACCACTCTCTATGCAATTATTCAGACCATCAAGAGCCCCAAAATCAACATCGTGACTCTCGAGGACCCGGTGGAGTACAAAATGGATGGTATTAATCAGATGCAAGTTAATAATGCCGTGGGGCTGACCTTTGCTAACGGTCTGCGTTCGATTTTGCGTCAAGACCCTAATGTTATTATGGTCGGTGAGATCCGCGACCACGAAACAGCCGATTTGGCCGTACAGTCGTCACTAACGGGCCACTTGGTGCTATCGACCTTGCACACCAACTCGGCTTCGGGCGTACTGCCGCGGCTCTTAGATATGGGTATCGAGCCGTTTCTAATAGCCAGTACCATCAATGTTGTAATGGGCCAGCGCTTGGTTCGTAAGGTCTGCGAAAAGTGCCGCAAGCCAATGCAAGCCACGCAGGCTGCAGTCGATATGATCAACCGAGTTGTCGGCAATTATTTGCCCAAAGATCAAAGCCAGTTACAGATGGTAGAGGAAAATTTGGGTTATAAAGGTTTGCCAATCTTGAGTCAAAACGCTTATACTCTATACAAGGGGGAAGGCTGTGCTGATTGTGACGACGGCTACAAAGGCCGTATTGGTATCTACGAAATATTCGAGATGAACAAGTCTATCGAGCAACTACTTTTAAAAGAAGCTACCTCGAGCGCCATTCAGGCCCAGGCCCAAAAAGACGGCATGCTAACCATGCAACAAGATGGCATATTAAAAGCCCTAACCGGCACTACAACTATCGAAGAAGTTTCGAGAGTGTCGGCCGACAGCTAAACTAAAGGAGCATATGGAACAAACAACCCCACAATCAACAATTCGAATCGAGCCAATGCTCGATGAAGTATTGCGCCGCGAAGCCTCGGACCTTCATTTGCAGGTCGGCTTGCCAGCAATGCTGCGTATTGACGGCGCACTAATCAAGGTCGAAAAGCCGATCGATTTGAAGCAAAGCGATGTATCGGCTCTACTGAATTCGATTTTAGATGACCAGCAAAAGCAAATGCTGGAGGCCGATCTGGAGCTCGACTTTTCGTTCGCTTATGGCGACCTCGGGCGCTTTAGGGTCAATGCCTTCCACGAAAAAGGCAACCTCGCGGTAGCACTTCGGCTGATACCAGTTCAGATTCGTACTATCGAAGATTTGGGCTTACCACAAATCATCAATACTTTCACCGAATTCCCACGCGGGTTGGTGCTGGTAACAGGCCCGACCGGTTCGGGCAAATCGACTACACAGGCCGCTATGATAGACAAAATCAACACCGAAAAAGCCCTACATATTATTACTATCGAAGACCCTATTGAGTACCAGCATCATCACAAGCAGTCGATTATTGTTCAGCGCGAAGTGCATTTTGATACCCTAAGCTTTGGTGCCGGCCTGCGTTCGGCCTTGCGCGAAGACCCAGATGTGATTCTAATCGGCGAAATGCGCGACCTCGAGACAATCTCGACCGCCGTGACGCTCGCTGAGACCGGCCATTTGGTATTCGCTACCCTGCACACCAACTCTGCTTCTCAGTCGATAGACCGTATGATCGATGTTTTTCCCCCTCACCAACAGCAACAAATTCGAATCCAAATTAGCAATGTCCTGATGGCCATCGTTAGCCAACGCCTAATACCAATGGTCGGAAGCGGACGAATCGCCGCCGCCGAAATACTGGTGGTCAATGCCGCAGTTCGCAACATTATTCGTGACGCCAAAACTCACCAAATCGACGCCGTCATTCAGACTGGCGCTGAGGCAGGTATGCAAACCATGGACAGCACGCTGGTAAAGCTTATTCACCAGGGCAAAATAACCCACGAGGTAGCCCGTGGCTTTGCTGTCAACCTAGAAGAATTTGAACGATTGATGCAAAGGTAGCCGAGCAATGATTGATTATGTTTACACCGCCAAAGAAAAACAGACCGGCGAAACACGCAAGGGCAAAATTAGCGCCGACAGCAAAAGCTCGGCAGCTTCGATACTAATCGAAAAATCTCTTTATCCGGTCAAGATCCAAGAGGCTTCCGAGGCCGAACCGATCTGGAAGAAAAATTTTTTCGGCACAGGAATTAAAGCCAAAGAGCGGGTTGTATTTACGCGCCAGCTAGCAACTCTGGTCAAGGCCGGCTTACCAATAACCCAAGCACTCAATACTGCTATCGAGCAAGTCAGCAACCCAAAATTCAAGACCACACTTTCTAAAATCGCCTCCAGCGTCGAGGGAGGGCAGAGCCTGGCTAACTCTTTTGGCCAGTATCCGGAACTTTTTAATCATATCTTCGTTAGTTTGGTCGATGCCGGCGAGCAGTCTGGTACGCTCGACGAGTCGCTGCAACGCTTGGCCGACCAGCAAGAAAAAGAGCAACAAATACTTGGTAAGGTCCGTGGCGCACTGATATACCCAGCAATAGTTTTTGCGGTCATTATCGGTGTGGTGATATTTATGGTTACGACCGTCTTGCCCCAGGTTGCCACGCTTTATAAAGAGCTTGGTCAGAAGCTGCCGTTTTTGACCCAGATACTGCTTGCTGTATCGAATTTTATTATCAACTTCTGGTATGTCTTTGTGCTGCTACTAATTGCGATTATTTTTGGCTCGCGGGCTTATATCAAAACTCCACGCGGCCGCAAAGCCTTCGACAAGCTCAAGCTCAAGCTCCCACTAATTAGTCCGCTGCTGAAAAAAGTCTATGCCGCGCGCTTTACCCGTACTTTGAGCTCGCTCGTCAATAGTGGAGTACCACTATTGCAATCACTCAAAATAGCCGGCGAGTCGGTCGATAATGTTGTGGTGCAAGCCGTTATCGATAACGCCTCCGAAAAAGTCCGCACCGGCGAATCGCTATCTTCGGCACTCGAGGGCCACGACGAAATAGTAAAGCTAGTGCCGCAAATGATCAATGTCGGAGAGCAGTCTGGTAGCTTGGGCGGAATGCTCGAAAAAGTCGCTAGTTTTTTTGAGGAAGAGGTCGACCAGACCGTTAAAAACATCTCGGGCATCATCGAGCCAGTAATGATAGTTTTTTTGGGCGTAGTTGTGATGTTTATTGTGGTCGCGGTACTATACCCAATATACAGCCTAGTCACGGTGGTCGATAGCAACTCCGCAGGCGGCGGCGCTAGTAGTGTTACGGGTGGCAAGTAGGCTTCATGGTAGGTTTATAAAACCCAGCTAATACCACCGGCCATTTGCCACCCCGGGCAGAGCTACAATTTTGCTAAAAAACGGCTTCAAAAATTATTTAATATTCACGCAAAAATCTATTGACGCTTATGCTAATAGCCAGTATTATTAAGCGTAAGGGGAAACAATAGCAACTAAATTTATAAATAACAGGAGGAATAATGTTAAAAAGTAAGTTAAATCAATTAAGAGAAAAGGATGGATTTACCATCATCGAAGTCATCATTGTGTTGGTCATCGCGGCCATCATTATGCTTGCAGTGTTCCTAGTAGTTCCACAGCTTCAAAGAACCCAGCGAAACAGCAGAGCCCAGACCATAGCTAGGCAAGTGTTGGCAGCAGGTGAGCAATACGCTGCCAATAATAATGGTACATACCCAACCTGCGCTGCCGCAGCCACTATGGCTTGCACAGATATAACCAATATCACAAATACATTAAAATCACCAGCAGGCACCACCTATGCAACTGTAACAGCAGCACCTATTACAAATAACCAAATATCGATTACAAAAGATGTGACAGGCTGCGCCACTACTTCCACCACTCCAAGCTATACAGCCTCCACCGGTGGTAAGTTTATGGTAGTTGTGTATCAAGAGACAGCCACTGTTGGTGCCACAGGCGCTGGTACTACATTTTGCCTCCAAAACTAGCCCCATTCAATCCGTTCGCTCTGGCTCAAAAAAGTCAAAACTAAAAACCACCAACCCCCGCAACCAGCGGGGTTTTTAGTAGGTTCGGTAGAATGCTAGAGGACAGAGTACAGAGGCGGTAATAATACCTTTAATTATTATCAATTAATTTCATTAGTTATCTCATTAGTCATCACTTTTGCTGCCAAAAGTGATATAAAACCAACCGACTGTGGCTCGCCCCAATAAGCGCCCCAGACTACCAGCCAATATGATTTAAGAATAAACTTGCCCTGATTGCTAACGCTTCAGGGCTTCAGACAATCCTGGATAATGATTAGTCCGTTAGCCTGCTGCTTTCTTGGAGCTCGATGTCGGTAGAGGCAGGCAACGGACAACGAAAGACAGAGGACAGAGGGGCACTCTGGACCCAAACGCTTTGGCGCGCCGTAAAGGCCCGCTACCAGCCAAAAACTGATTAAATAACTGTAATCCGAACTTTTGAATTTATTACGCTTTGGCTTTATGATAGAGCTATGGAAACAACCCTATATATAGTATTGGTCGTGATGTTCGGCTTTTGGGGTCTGGTACTGGGCAGCTTCGTCAATGCCTGGGTTTGGCGCACCAGCCAAGACATCTCGGTGGCCGACGGCCGCTCAAAATGCCCACACTGCAAGCATCAGCTGGCTTGGTATGATCTTTTACCGGTAGTTAGCTACCTGGCGCTAGCAGGCAAGTGCCGCTACTGTGCTAAGCCTATTAGCGCCCAGTACCCGACAGTCGAGATAGCTACGAGCGCGCTTTTTGTACTGCTATTTGTAAGCTCTGGCCTAACCATGAACACCGCATATGCTTGGGTACAATTCGGGCTGTTGCTGGGCATTTCGGTGCTACTGGTAGCGAGCTTTGTGTACGACGCTCTGTATATGCAGCTGCCCGACAAATTTACACTACCGGCCATTTGTCTGGCGTTAGTATCACTAGGGCTAAAGGGGCTTACAGTAGGCTGGAGCAGCCTCACGCCGCAGCTCGTGGGGCTGGGGCTGGCCGTAATGGCCTTTACGGCGCTGTGGTACTTTAGCCGCGGCAAGTGGCTCGGCTCGGGCGATATTCGTCTAATAATCATTATGGGGCTGCTGCTCGAGCCCAAGGCCTTGGTGGTAGGTATATTTGTGGCCTATCTGCTAGGTGCGATTTATGGCATTTTTGTACTACAAAGGCTTAAACCTCAAAAACGCCGTCGGGTAATGGTACCATTTGGGCCGTTATTGATACTCGGGCTGTACTTTGGTCTATTACTCGGTGCCAAGGTTGCAGACTGGTATCTGAGCCTACTCTAGCTAGAGGGCAGATTCGGTAATAATTATCTTTTTAATTAATATCAGCTAATCTCATTAACTAATCTCATTAATCATCACTTTTGATGGCAAAAGTAATATAAAACCAGCCGACTGTGGCTCGCCCCAATAAGCGCCCCAGCCTAACAGCCAGTCTGATTTAAGAATAAACTTAACCTGAATGCTAACGCTTCAGGTCTTCAAACAATCCTTAAATGCAGATTAGCCCGTTAGCCTGTTGCTTTCTTGGAGCTCGATGTCGGTAGAAACCAACGGCGGATATGCGCAGCAATAATAATTGTCTTTTTAACTAATCTCATTAATCATTACTTTTGATACCAAAAGTGGTAATTAATAAAAACATAAATTAAAATTAAGTGATACTAGCCTAAGGCGTCTAGGTGCCTTAAAACGCCAGATCTCGAGAGGCAGACAACAGACAAATAAACCTAATTGGTATATAATTAGGCTTATGAAAAAGCTTATGTCATCGCACCCATCAGGCCTAGCGATCATCGAAGTTATATTGGTAATGACCATCTCGGCACTACTTTTTGGGGTTGTCATTGGTACCTTCGCGACACGGCGCAAGGCCGCCGCCGACGACGCCGCACGCCAGGTGATGAGTGAAATCGCTAAGGTTCGCAACCAAGCTCAGCAAGGGCAGGGATATGCCACCGAGGCTGGCAAAACCAAACTAGCTGCTGCTGGTGGCAATGAGCTCTTCGGCCAGGCAATACTTCTAGGCAACAATTTAAATACTATTACCGTCTATAAGCTCATGCAGTCGCGCACAACCCCTTATACTATCAGTACTATCAGTGTCTACGAAACCAGTATTATTAGTATGCCTGCAGAGTTAAAGTGGTTTATTGCAACTGGCAGTGGCTGCGTTAAATTCACATCATGCTATGTTAATACGGGAACTAATGTACTCTCAAATATGTCTACATCTCCAATAAACTTATCAGCTCTCAGTAATCCTAATATATTACTTGTATTTCGCAATAACACTGGCCAGAGCTACGCTTTTGCGGTTCCGAATGGTGCAAAAGATATCGGCAGTGCCTCGAATATTGATAGCTACGTCACTGACCGCCAGTCGGTACTCAGGCTGGCCTTCGGGATACCAGGCACAGGCGACACCGACTTGGATAAATTTGCCGCTGGCTCGAGCAAGTACTACGCCAATTTTGACCTTGCAATACCAAACAACCAAGATCTGCAGGTGGTCAAATGACAGCGGACATGTGTAGCGATAATTATATAACGCAATTGTTTTTAAATTAATCTCATTAACTATCACTTTTGCTGCACATGCTCACTGCCTTCTGTTGCCGGTCCTACACCGACATCGAGCTCCAAGAAAGCAGCAGGCTAACGGACTAATCATTATCCAGGATTGTCTGAAGCCCTGAAGCGTTAGCTATCAGGGCAAGTTTATTCTGGATCAAGATTGTCCGCTAGCTTGGGGCGCTTATTGGAGCGAAGCACAGTCGGTTGGTTTTGCTCCACTTTTGGCAGCAAAAGTGGTAAATATAGCGAATTAAAATAAAATAGTACCAGCCTTAGGCTTCTAGAGAGCAGAGAACAGTGAACAGACAGCCAGCCATAATTGGTATATAATTGAGCTTATGAAAAAGCTTATGTCATTGCGCAGTCCTCGCCGACCCGCAGGCGATACCCTCATAGAGGTGCTATTTGCCTTTACGATTTTATCGGCCATAATCAGCGTCTCCTTTGGTGGCGCACTAAGCAGCTACAAATCGGCGCAGACAGCTCAGAACCGCACTCAGGCGCTGTTCTTGGCTCAGTACCAGGCTGATGCGCTCAAAACCTACCGCGACTCGCTGGCGTGGGATAGCACCGAGAACGCCCTGGCCTCTTTTTTAAACGCAGGTAGTGTGAACCTCACTGCAATGAGTACAAAAGCCTCTTCAGGTGACCCGTTTTGTATGGAGGCAAATACCACCCCCACTAGATACTGGAAGGTCTCAACCAACACCGTCAACTGCAATACCGCCGCCAAAACTCTCGCCCCGAACCTCAATAGCCCAACAGTGCAGATTACCCTCAGTGCTATCACCAATGACTCCACCAAGGCAACAGTGACGGTTAGCTACAAGGCCGCCAACAATTCGCCAGACGAGAAGGTCACTAACACCATATTATTAACTAAACAACGATGAAGCCAACTATGAAAAAAATAATTTCCCCTACCCGCCAGTACCGAGCCACCACCCGACCCGGGTTTACTTTTGTAGAGCTGCTCTTTGCGATAGTCGTGATGGGCACAATGTTCGCTTTGGCACTGGTAGTTTTTGTCGGGATGCTGAGGTTTTATGTTTTTGCCGGAAGTGTCCGCACTAATCAAGAAAACGCCCGTAATGTGCTCGATACCATCTCGCGCGATGTACGCTTCGGGCAGCTCATTGAGCCATCTGCTGCTGTTTCCACTGGCAATACTCTGTGCGTTTATAAAAAAGCCGACCGCGCAGTCGTAAAGTATGATCTAGATACAGTTACTAAAGTCCTAAACAAATACACATCGGCCAATCAAGATTCGGCACCCCAAAATTGTGCTATTACTTTTGATACGGCCCAGTCGGTGTTTAATGCCAGAGCTACTGCCGCTGCTTTTGAAGTTATTAAGGTTGCCGGGTCTAAACCAACGGTTTACTCGGGGGTATCGTCGGTTACAATCAAGCTCCAAGTTATTACTGGCACTGCAGACGCTACTAGAATTGCTTGCGCCACCAAAGATATTTATTGCAATAGCCTGACTCTTAATACCGCTGTCAATATCAGGGGCAGCCAGTAGGATGTTATATTGTGGCATCTTTGCTATAATTGACACCAGTGAAAGACCTTATGAATAAACCACTCAATAGTACGATCAATAAAATAGCCAGCCGCCCAGCGGGCGTTACATCATTACTATTTGTGCTGGCTATTAGCTTGGTACTAATTGTGATGGTCGGGGGCATCGCCGCACTTACGGTACGCGAGCAACAGCAGGCCAGCAACACCGAGCTATCGAACCGAGCCCTGCAGACTGCCGAGGCGGGGGTTAGGGCCGCGGTCGCGAAGCTCTCTAGTACGCCGACATACAGCAAGGATACTTGCCCTGTTGATGTCACAGATCCCTTTGGCAGTGTCAGCATCCCAGACCAAACCATTACTTGTGCTACGGTCACGAGCCTCTTTAGTACTACCTATGAGGGTTTTTTGGAGACCGACCGCACCACGCAGTTCGTATATGACCCGGTGTCTAGCTTGGTATCTGGCACACCCTACTACCTGAAGTTGAGCTGGAACGCCCCGAGCCTCGGCGACACTGCTGCTAACCTCGCAGACTTTACAGCTAGTCTTTATCCGGCGGTCGAAGGTTATAGTAACGCTGCAATGGTCGAGATGAACATTGTCTATTGGCCCAAGACCACGCTTGCTGGCTGCACAACTGGAGCCACCGCGACTGGTACCTGTGGCTTCATAAACTCTACCTTGCTGTTTGCTCCTGGCAACAACAACAACAAAATCAAACCCTACATTGCTGTAAATACTGCCTGCAACGCCAGTGGCCTGTATAAGTGCACTACGAATAATGCTACCGGCAAAAGTGGCTTCTCGATTGCATCAGCAACTAGTATACCCGCCGCAAATGTTGGGAATTATAACTACGCGATTCGAATTACCCCGCGCTACAAAGGTACCCACTTCGCCTTTACTGCCTACGGTACTGATGGCAGTGCAGTAGCACCTGCCCAGAGCAACAAGGCGCAGATAGACATTACTGCCAAGGTCGGCAACCTTTACCGTCGTGTCAAAGCCGAAAAGATAATTTTGCCAAGCGCAATAGAAACAATTGGCACCTCAGTCCTCTACGCAGGCAGAGGGTCAAACGACAATGCCAGCTGTGGCATTACTAAGGCTGCCGTCGTAGATAGCGTTACTTACCAGATTGTCCCGGGATCGGGCAGCATTGGCCCTAATTGTGACTAAGCAACTACTCTTAATTCGGCCAAATACACGCTTGTTCTAGCGAGGCAGTACTTAGCCCTTGCTATTTTTAGAATGAAATTTTTTATGAATTTCCTTGAGCTGAGGGTCGGTAACATGTGTATATATCTGGGTGGTGGCGATATTGGCATGCCCCAGAAGAGTCTGCACGCTACGCAGGTCGGCACCATTGCCCAGTAGGTCGGTCGCAAAGCTATGGCGCAATGTATGCGGCGTAACATGCTTGGTAATGCCAGCTTTGGTGCGGTAGCGCTCGACAATGCGCTGGATGGTGCGCGGCGTTAGGCGGCTAATCGTGATGTCTTGGCTATCTTTACGCTTACTGGCTTGCACAAATAGAGCTTCAAAGCTGTCGTGGCGCTCCTTAAGGTAACTATAAATCGAATCTTTGGCCGAACCACTGACATACACCGGACGGTCCTTTTGGCCTTTGCCCCGAACACTAAACTCGCCTTTATCGAGGTTAATGCTGTCGCGATTGAGCTTAACGAGCTCCGAGACTCTCAGCCCGGTCGAAAACAGCAGTTCTAATATAGCCCTATCGCGCATCCCGACGATATTGCTACTATCGGTGGCCTCAAAGAGTGCCAGTACCTCCTCGGCATCCAAAAAGCTTACCTGTGGGCGCTTGCTGGTAGCTAGCTCGATTTTTTCGGGGGCAAGAGTCGCGATGTCGCGCCTCGCCATGTACTTCAAAAACGACCTCAGGGCGATGAGGTGGTAATTTTGGGTAGTTTTGCTGACCTCTCGGCCATCACTGCCTTTGTACCGATTAAGCCACTGCCGCCACTTGCTAACCAGGGCAATGTCGATACTACCAACCTCAATATCGCCAGCGTACTCATAAAAACGGTTCAGGTATAGCGAGTAGTTCTCGATAGTCTTGAGGCTTCGACCTTTTTCGATCTCCATATAATCTAAGAATTCTGCTAGGTAATCTGAAAACATAGTTTTAGCGTAAGCCTTAATGCCATGGTGGTCAAGCAGCTCAGAGCTTGAGATTAATGCCTAACAGGTGTAAAATAGCTTATCTTATGTTAAATTCAACCAAAAATCTAACTGCGTACGATGTCGTTGTTGTTGGAGCTGGGCATGCTGGTTGCGAGGCAGCGGTAGCTTCGGCTCGGCTCGGTGCCAAGACGCTACTAATATCTACCAGTCTCGACAAGGTGGCAGCTTTGCCTTGCAACCCCTCGATAGGCGGCCCAGGCAAGGGGCACTTGGTGCGCGAAATCGACGCACTCGGAGGAATTATGGCCAAAGTATCGGACTCAAGCTCGATTCAGCTCAAGGAGCTCAATACCAGCAAGGGTCCGGCGGTACGTGCTTACCGCGCCCAGGTCGATATGGACCTCTATAACCGCAATATGATAGCCGAACTAAAGGCCACCAAAAACCTTGATTTTTTGCAAGACGAGGCAATTGCTATCGAGCAAAAAAATAATATCGTCACAGGCGTAAAAATAAAGAACAACAAAGTTGTTCAAACCAAAACCGTCATTGTTTGCAGTGGCACATTCTTAAACGGTGAAATCGTTATTGGCGACGACGTAGTTCGCAAGGGAGGTCGGATCGATGAAGATTCATCTGTTGGGCTAAGTGCCTCACTGATATCTTTGGGTCTCGAGCGGGGCAGGCTCAAAACTGGCACTCCTCCTCGTATTCGTCGTAGCAGTATCGACTACTCCAAAATGACCATTTCAGCTGGTACAGAGGGCGCAATTAGCTTTACCCACCCCACCAAGAACTTATTCGCTTCTACTGAGCAAGTACCATGCTACCTGACCTACACTACTCCCGAAACCCACAAGATTGTGCTCGATAACCTCACTGAGTCGCCAGTTTTTTCGGGTAAAATTACCGAACGTTCGCCGCGCAGTTGCCCCAGCCTGGACCGCAAAATATCTAATTTCCCAGATAGAGCCAGGCACCCGATATTTATCGAGCCGGTTGGGCACCCAGATGGGCCGTTTGGTGATTGGATGTATATCCAGGGAGCCTCGTTGGCTTTTCCTGAAGACCTCCAGGAGCAAATAATACGTACGATACCTGGCCTCGAGAACGCTGAGTTTATTAGGTATGGCTACGCCGTGGTTTATGATTATTTCTTGCCTCACCAACTCAAGCTAAGCCTCGAAACCAAAAAAATATCTGGTCTTTTTCTGGCCGGCCAAATGAACGGTACTACAGGCTATGAAGAAGCCGCTGCCCAAGGGCTGATAGCTGGCATTAACGCAGCCCGCAAGACTCAAGCCAAATCGCCCTTTATTCTCGATAGAACCGAGGCTTATATTGGCGTTCTGATTGAAGACCTCGTAACCAAAGTCCATGTCGAACCTTATCGAATTTTTACTAGCCGAGCCGAGTACCGCCTATTGCTTCGTAATGATAACGCCGATCTTAGGCTCAGCGGCAAAGGCCATGCCGTTGGTCTCTTGCCTTCGAGTCGCCTGAAGCGCGCCGAACAAAAGCAGATAGCAATCGATAGCGCCCTAAAGCTCTTAA
>Ga0209500_10001200_pt1 | contig 19984 bp, 17 predicted proteins | sample S_140212_EF_Meta_FD_187323 | JGI IMG/M metagenome (GOLD analysis project Ga0209500, IMG submission 187323) | Freshwater microbial communities from Lake Simoncouche, Canada to study carbon cycling - S_140212_EF_MetaG (SPAdes) (version 2) | ecosystem: Environmental > Aquatic > Freshwater > Lake ... | reverse complement strand
GTGACGACAAGTCCGAGGGCTTCCAACAGGCGGACCACAAGGCCCCGATGCTGTCGCTGGACAATACCTACGACGAAGCCGACTTCCGTGCCTTCGGCGATCGTCTTTACAAGGCCCTCGGCGGCACCGGCCTCGAGTTCATCGTCGAGCCCAAGGTCGACGGCGTGGCCGTCTCGCTCACCTTCGAGAAAGGACAGTTCGTCCGCGCGGTCACCCGCGGCAACGGCGCCCGCGGCGACGACGTCACGGCCAATGTCAGCCTGATCCGCGAAATTCCCCGCACGCTCAAGGGTGCGCCTGACTTTCTCGAGGTCCGTGGCGAAATCTACATGGCGCTCGCCGAATTCCAGCGGCTTAACCAAGTCCGCGAAGCCGAAGGCGAACCGCTTTACGCCAATCCCCGAAATCTCGCCGCCGGCACGGTGAAGCTCCTCGACGGCGAAGAAGCCCGTAAGCGTCGCCTCAGCATCGTCTGCTACGGCCTCGGCGCCTGCGAACCGGCTTCCGCGTTCGCCTCGCTCAAAGATTTTAAAAACCAGCTGAAGGCCTGGGGCTTCCCCATCCGCGACGACATCGACGTCCAGCAAGGCGTCGACGACGCCTGGAAAGCCATCCAGCAGCTCGACGTCCTCCGCCGCGACCTCCCCTTCCCGACCGACGGCGCCGTGGTGAAGATCAATCGCCTCGAAGACCAGCGCCGCGCCGGTACGACGAGCAAGTTCCCGCACTGGGCTGTGGCGTTCAAGTTCCCGCCCGACCAGGCTACGACCATCCTCCGCAAAATCAGTATGCAGGTCGGCCGCACCGGCGCCATCACGCCGGTCGCCGAGCTCGACCCCGTCCTGCTGGCTGGCTCGACCGTCGCCCGCGCGACATTGCACAACGCCGACGAGATCGCCCGCAAGGACATCCGCGAAGGCGATACCGTCCGCATCCAGAAAGCCGGCGAGATCATCCCGCAGGTCCTCGGCGTCGTACTGGAGAAACGCCCCGCCGACGCCGTGCCGTTCGACTTCGAAGCCCGCCTGAAGGAACTCGGCCTCGACGCTTCCCGCGACGGAGAAGAAGCCGCCTACAAGCTCCGCACGCCTTCGCGCGAGATGAAAATCCGTCGCCTCGTCCACTTCGCCAGTAAGCAGTGCCTCGACATCGACGGCCTCGGTGACGCCGTGGCCGAACAGCTCGTGGACAGTAAACTGGTCGACGTCCCGGTCGATGCCTTGGGTATCACCCCGCCGCAGTGGCGCATGCTCGAAGGCTTCAAGGATAAGTCGGTCGATAACATGATGTCCGGCCTTGAGCAGGCCAAGCAGCGCGAGTTCTGGCGCGCGATCCACGCCCTCGGCATCCCGAACGTCGGCATGCAGACCGCCAAAGACCTCGCCCGTCACTTCAAGTCCATGGACGCGCTAGAAGCCGCGCAGCCTGCCGACCTCCTCGTCACCAAGGTCGGCAAGAAAGGCGGCGTCTCGTATGAGTCTGTCATCTCCGGCGTCGGCATCGAAGTCTCCGAATCAATCCTCTCCTTCTTCAGCGACCCTAACCACCGCGACTGGGTGAAAGCCATGCGCGCGGCCGGGCTCAACCTCGTCGAAGCCGCCGCCGCAGGTTCCGTCGAAGGCATTGCCGGCAAGACCTTCGTCCTCACTGGTACCCTGCCCACCCTCGGACGAGACGAAGCCCGCGACATGATTGAGAAGGCCGGCGGCAAGGTCTCCGGTAGCGTCAGCAAGAACACGCACTACGTCGTCGCCGGCGAAGAAGCCGGCTCCAAGCTCACCAAGGCCCAGGAACTCGGCGTGCCCGTCCTCGACGAAGCCGGCCTGCGCGCCCTGCTCGGAACCTGATTTAATGATCGCCCTCACCTTCCCAATGGAGATTCCGAGTTTCGGGAAGACGATGACCTTCATCGCCCTGAACGACCTGACGCATTACCTGGTCTTCGCCGGTATCGCCTGGCTGCTCGGCTATGTGCTTTTCCGGGGCTGGTGGCATAATCGCAAGATCATCCAGGAGATGCCCACCGGCGCGGACATGCGACGCGAGGCCAAGTGGTCGGCCCTGACGGTCGTCATCTACGGGCTTGTCGGCGGCAGCACCCTTGCGCTCAAGAAACTCGGCTGGACGCAGATCTATACCAAGGTCGACGACTTCGGCTGGGGTTGGTTCTGGGGCAGCATCGTCGTGGTGATCTTCGTGCACGACGCTTACTTCTACTGGACACACCGGCTGATCCATCACCCCAGGCTGTTCCGCTTCTTCCATGGCGTGCACCACGAGAGCCATAATCCCAGCCCGTGGGCGGCGTATTGCTTCAGCCCCGGCGAAGCCGTCATCCAGGCCGGCATCTTCCCGCTCGTCGCGCTGACCATGCCAATCCACCCCGGTGCGTTCGGAATCTTCATGCTCTGGCAGATCACGTTCAACGTCGCCGGCCACACCGGCTACGAATTCCACGCCAAGTGGCTCATGGATTCCTGGCTCGGCAAATTCCTCAACACCCCCACGAACCACATCCAGCACCACGACAGCTTTAAGGGTAACTTCGGCCTCTACTTCAACTTCTGGGACCGCTGGATGGGGACTAATCACCCCGACTACGAAAAGCGCTTCCGCGAAGTGACGTCGCGATGAATACCTTGAATCTTCTCCCTGACGCGGCCGCCGAGCTCGCCCGCAAAGGGGGTACGACCGGTTTGTCCGCGCTGCTCAAAGGCGGCCTGGCGGTGGATGCTCAGGATGCCAAGGGTAACACTCTGCTGATGCTGGCCTCCTATCACGGCAAGGCCGAGACGGTCGCGATGCTGCTCAAGGCACGGGCCACGGTCGACCTTCGTAACGCCAAGGGCCAGACACCCCTCGGCGGCGTGGCTTTCAAGGGCTATGCCGATATCGCCACCTTGCTCCTGGACGCCGGGGCCGATCCGGTGGCCGACCAAGGCGGTTCGACCCCCGCCGACTTCGCCACGCTGGCCGGCAAGACCGAGATTCTCGCGCTCCTCCAGGCGCGCCGTGACAACGCCGCCAAACCGACCCGCTGGTTCAGTAAGCTGATTGGGTGGGTGCGGGGGAGTTGAGAGGTAGGGACAGCACCACGTGCTGTCCTCGCGGCCGACCAAGGATGGTCGGCCCTACCCGTTCGCCGCAGGGCGAACTTAGGTAGGGGCACGATTCATCGTGCACTCCTTGACGGAGGGCGCGGCGAAGCTACGCCCCTACCCTCAGCCGCCCTGCGGCGGCTCGGCACAAAAAAGGACAGCACCTGGCGCTGTCCCTACCTTTCCCTCTGGTCTCCCTTCGGACAGTGCCCATCCTGCGCCCACCCCCATGCGCACCCCGCTACTCTGCCTGCTGGCCGTATTGACATCCCTATGCGCCGAGACCTTACCTCCACTGCAGGACGGCAAGGTGCCGCAGAACCTTGATGAGCTGTGGGCGGGGTTCGATCCGCGCAAGGAACCCCTCGAAGTGGAGGTGACCAAAGAGTGGGAGGTCGACGGCATCGCCTGCCAGATCATCCGCTACCGCGTGGGCATCTTCAAAGGCCAGCCCGCGACCATGGCGGCGTTCTACGCATTTCCGAAAGGCGCGAAGTCGCTCCCAGGCCTGATACACATCCACGGCGGCGGCCAGTCTGCGAATCTCGCAACGGTCGTAACCGACGCAAAGCGCGGCTATGCGAGCCTGTCGCTCAACTGGGGCGGCAACAAGATGACCTTCGCCGATGGTAAGCTCTACGACGGCCTTAACACCGCTTGGGGCGCGCTCGACGCCACCCACCCGCCGCAGCGCAATAAGGTCAATCACTTCGCCGGCGGCATAGCCCCCGACGCCTTCACGCTCGATGCGGTCGAGTCACCGCGCAACGGCAACTGGTTCCTGGTCACGCTGGCCGCGCGCCGCGGACTCACCTTCCTGCAAAGCCGACCTGAGGTCGACCCGGCCCGTCTGGGCGTCTACGGCCACTCCATGGGCGGACGGCTCACGACCCAGCTCACCGGCATCGATGCGCGCGTAAAGGCCGCAGTGCCGTCCTGTGGCGGCTCGGGCGACCTCACCGCTACGCTCGAGGAGATGCCCGGCGGCCAACGCTCCAAGGCCACGCCGCTCGAATTGGCGACGGTCTCGGAAAACCCTTATATCCGCCGGCTCGCCGTACCGACGCTCTGGCTCTCGCCGACGAATGATTTCCACGCCCACATGGACAACATGGCCTGGAACTGGCGCGACGTACCCGACTCGATCCTGCGCCTGAGCATGTCACCGCACTTCAACCATCGTCACGACCACGCCAGCGCCCTGACGCAGCACCTCTGGTTCGAGACCCACCTCAAGGGCAAGACCGGGCTCATCCCGACCACGCCCAAAATCGCGCTCGAACTCGGTCGCATCCCCAAAGTCGTCGTCACACCCGACCCCTCCCTGTCCTATCATACCGTCCGAATCTACTTCAGTCAGGATATCCATGAACTCACGCGCTTCTGGCGGAGCGTCGAGGCCAAGCAGGAAAACGGACGCTGGATCGCCGAAGCTCCGCTCATGGATTCGACGCAGCCGCTCTTCGCCTATGCGAGCGTCGTCTACCCGACCCCGGAAGAATATCGTAAGATTGCCAACCCGCCAGGCACGGCGAATTCCGACACCTATTACTTCAGCTCACGCGAGACCTGGGCGACGCCGGCCCAGCTCAAGGCGGCTGGCGCAGAAGTGGCCGATAGTCCCGAGCGGATGATCTGCGCGGACAGCGCTGCTTGGGGCGATTGGTATCAGCTCAGCTGGGACCACCCAGCTCTCTGGAGCATTACTACCCGTAAGGTCAAAGACCCCAAGTGGCGTGGCCCCAATGGCGCCAAGCTCCGCTTCGAAATCGCCGCCCGCGAAGTTAGCTGGCTGGCCGTGCGTTGCATGAGCAATGAATGGGGCGCTTTCGCTGCTGGCCCGAAGGCGGAATACGCCGCCGTGAAGAAACTCGAGATCAAGGATGGCTGGGCGACGGTCGAAGTCGACCTATTGGACCTACGTCCGATCGGCACGACCAAAGCGAAGCTCGCCGACTGGAGCACCCTGACAGAAATCAGCTTCACGCCGAACATCCCGGCAGAACTCAAGACCACGGAGATGACTCCGACGAAAGGCTGGACGCGTGAGTTCAATCCCGCAATCCGCAACCTGCGCTGGGAAGGCGGTACGTATGGCCTGACACAGCGACCACCGGCCACCCTTACCGAAGTGGAACGCACCAAGGCCTTTAATGATTCCATCAAGGCCTCGCTCGAGCAGGAGAAGAAGGATAGTAAGTAATGAGGTAGGGACAGCACCACGTGCTGTCCTAGTTGTATCGGGTAGGGCGGTCATTGCCATGACCGCCGTTCGCAATGGTGCATACGACGAGCCGGGCAAGGTGACCGATTGTTCCGACGTCCGTCCGCCCACGGAAGTGATGGCAATCACGTCTCTACCCATTGCCACCCGCCACCCGAGAAATTAACCAACACAAAAAAGGACAGCACGTGGTGCTGTCCCTACCCCCGCTCACGCTCAGCGTGCGCTTACTTGCAGCAACCCGGTTTGCCGGCGACGAGGTCGGCAGAGCGGGCGAGGAGGTCCTTCTTCGTGGCTTCGTCGGTCGCGGCAGCGGCGAGGAGCTCGAGGGCCTTGAGGTTGTTCGACTTCACCTGGGCGTGGTGGGCGGCGGAGAGACGACGGCGAGCGAGACAGAAGACAGTGAGGAGCAGGGCAAGCTGGGCGACGAAGGAAGTCAGGTGGCCGACGATGCGCTCGGCGCCGCCGACGTTACCGGCGGAGGAGTTGCGGATGAACTCGGTGCTGCCACTGACAAGGATCAACGTTAGGAAGATGGCGAAAGCGAAGAGCACTCGGCCCATTAGGCGGTTGCACTTGGCAGCGCGGCAGAAGACTTCGGAAGCAGAGGCAGGAGGGGTGCAGGCCATAGTAGGAGTGATTAGTATCTTACCCTGCCAATGTGGCAAGCGCATCATGCACCGCAAAGGCGGCCTGTCCGACAATGGGGGAACTGCTGGCATGGTGAACGGCTGCGAAACCAACTCAGGGTTTAGAGGGAAACTGCTTCGCAGCCGTTCACCATGCCAGCAGAACCCCAAGGGCTCCGCCCTTTCTTGACCTTATCGACGGCGCCCTTTGTAGTCCGGCGTGGCCACGAAGCTCCTGCTCCTCGATTGTGATTCGACCCTCTCGTCCATCGAGGGTATCGACGAGCTTGGCCGTCTGCGCGGACCGGAGACCTTCAAAGCCGTCGAGGATATGACCAACGCGGCCATGGACGGCGGTACGCCAATGGAAGCGATCTTCGCCAAGCGCCTCGACATCATCAAGCCGACCAAGGCCGAACTGGAAGCGATTGGCGCGAAGTATATCGCGACGGTCGAGCCCACCGCCAAGGCCACGCTGGATCAACTGCGCGCCGCCGGCTGGAAGATCGCCATCGTCAGCGGCGGCTTCACCCAGGCCATCAAACCGCTCGCCCAATTCCTCGGCATCGACCGTGTCGAAGCGGTCATCCTCCGTTTCAACGCCGACGGCTCGTACGCCGGCTTCGACGAAACCTGCCCCACTGCGCGCTCGAAGGGGAAGAACGTCGTCGCCCGCCGCCTGCGCGCCGAACATCAGGCCACGCACGTCGTCATGGTCGGCGATGGCGCCAGCGATCTAGAAGTCAAAGGCGACGCGGATAAAGTCATCGGCTTCGGCCGTTACGCCGTCCGCCCTAAAGTCAAAGCGGGCGCGGATGCGTTTATTATGTCACTGGATCAGTTGCCTGGAGTCCTGTAAGACCCACGAGAGAGTTCGTTACGGGTGGCAGGTGGCGGCCTCAGGTGGCTGGTGCCGGGAAGGCGGAACTCAAAGGGAGACCGGAGACCGGATGATTGGCTGCGGGTATTTCTTTCAGGTCTCAGGTCTCGGCCGTCGGATATCGGGTTCGGGTGTTCAGGTTCGGGTACGGGTACAGGAATGATTACCTGCAACCCGCCACCCGGGGCCGCCACCCTCCACCTGGATATATTGCGGCATTTCCTACCCCTGCCCCTTCCCCTTTCCCCACCTTTGCACCTTTGCACTTTTGCACCTTTGCACTCAATCTTCCCCCATGCGCTGCCTCCTTCCTCTGCTCGCCCTCGTTTCCGCTTTCGCGGCCGATGCCCCTGCCCCGCTCCGCGTCTTCATCCGCTGCGGCCCCAAGACCCACGGTCCCGGCGACCATGATCATCCCGCCTTCGCCCGTGACTGGCAGCCGTTGCTCACCGCGGCGCGCATGAAGGTCTCCGTCGGCGACGCCGACGCCAAGGGCGTGCAGACCTTCCCGTCCGACGAACAGCTCGCGGAGACCGACGTGCTGATCATCCACCGTCAGGGCGGCGGCGATTTCAAGCCCGACGAAAAAGCCCGCGTCGAGAAATTCGCGGCCCGCGGCGGTAGCTTCGTCGTGATCCATGCCGGTTCCGTCGCCGGCAACGACGCCTCGGCCAACTTCTACAAGGACCTCATCGGTGGCTCCTGGCGCCAGAAGGTCACCAAGTGGCGCGAAGGCCCGATGGAACTCAATATCTCGGATAAAACCCACGCCATCTCCACCGGCATCGCCGACTTCGCCATGAAGGATGAGATCTATTACGACATGGATATGCGACCCGACGTCCATGCGCTCGCGAGCGCGGTCACACCGAAGAAAGGCGATAAGCCCGATATCCAGACGCAGCTGTGGACCTACGAGAAGCCCAGTGCTCAGCGAGCGTTCGTCTTCATCCCCGGACACACCTACCTAAACTTCAGCCGCACCGACGTGAAGCTCCTGCTCCTGCGAGGCATCGCGTGGGCCGGCCGTCGCGCCAACGTCAACGAATACGACACTTGGGCGCGCGTGTCGCTCTCGCCGTCCTTCCCTTCGGATTCGCAGCCGAAGAAGTAAGTCGGAAGGGCTAGGGCCAGGGCTTGGGCTAGAGCTAGCCCTCTCTTACTTAGCAGCCAAGGATCTCGCGGATCTTCGTGCGTCGATAGCGGAAGATACGCTGAACCTTGGACTTCACGAACGGATAGGCGACCTCGCCGAAAGGCCAGAGCGGAAGTTTGTAGAGAACTTCGTCATCCATGCGCGTCTTGCCGCATTCGTCGGCGAACGTGTGCGTATGGAACCAGACGGCGTAAGGACCCTTGAGCTGCTCGTCGGCGAACGCATAGGGTGGATCCCAATGGGTGATGCGCGTACGCCAGCCAAACGGAATGCCGCTCATCTTCAGATCATAATCAATCAGCGCCCCCTGCTTCATCGCGATCGGTAGAGGGGTCTTGATACGGAAACTCAGCTCCGGCGGGGTGATTGCTTGGAGATTCTCGGCCTTGGAGAAGAATTCGAAGACCTGCTCGATGGGCAGCGGCAGGAGCGTGCTCTCGAAGTAGCGGTGGACGCCGGTGGGTAACGAATTCGGCTTCGCGAGATGGTCGCGGCGGTGGGCGCGGATGACGTCGCTGTAGTCGGACACGGTGGATGGCGTTAAAGGGAGGCTGGCCTGCCCGGGGCGGGGTGTCAAGGGACGCCCAAGGGGAAAGGGCTTGCCGAGGTCACCGGTCGGGCTTCCCTTGGGGGACATCCTTTCCAATGGCCTCCCCCCATTCTCGCGGCAAGACCACCGGCGCCTTCGGCAACAACAAGCCCCGCGACATCAAGCGCGACTTCACCCGGCCCGAGCCGACCCCGGTCGACACGACCCCGCGCGAGCCCAGCTTCGCGGACAAGCTCATCACCTTCGCCCAGCCGATTCTCGAGCAGGCCGGCGGCAACCACACCGCCGCCAAGGGCGCCATGAACGTCGCCATCCTCATCTGGAACGCGGCGATCGAAGGCGGCCCCAAGATCCAGGATGCCAAGGCCACCCTCGCCAAGCTACCTGGCGCCACCGGCGAACAGGTCGAAGAACTTGTCACCACCATGGTCGCCCGCAAGACCGAGCTGTACCCCGAGGAAAAGATGATCGTCACCAATTTCATCCTGAAGTTCAACCACAAGCGCGGCGCCCAGTTCCGCGTCTCCGCCGTGAACATCAACCCGGAAGGCGTCAAGAAGGCCGACCTTTCGGATATGGTGAAGGTCACGGCCTGATTCGAAGTTTCCCGTTTGCGGTAGGCGGGGTTTCGGGCTGAATAAGCCTGCCCATGTCCACCGTCGTCCTCCGCAACGCCGAGATCATCAACGAAGGCCGACGCCTCCGCGCCGACGTCCTTATCCGCGCCGGTCGTATCGAGCGCATCGGAACGATCCCTTCCAGCACAATCGCCGACCAGGAATACGACCTGACCGGCAAACTCCTGCTCCCTGGCCTGATCGACGATCAGGTGCACTTCCGTGAGCCCGGCCTGACCCACAAGGCGTGCATCGCCAGCGAAGCCCGCGCGGCCGTGGCCGGGGGCGTGACGTCGTTCATGGAGATGCCGAACACGAACCCTCCTGCGACCACGCAGGAGGAGCTCGAAAAGAAATACTCCATCGGCGCGGCCACGTCGGTCGCCAACTACTCCTTCTTCTTCGGTGCGACCAACACCAACCTCGACGCCGTCAAGGCGACCGACCCGCGCAAGGTCTGCGGCGTGAAGGTCTTCATGGGTTCCTCGACCGGCGACATGCTCGTCGACGCCGCCACCACACTCGAAGGCATCTTCCGCCACTCCCCCACCCTGATCGCGACGCACTGCGAGGACACCCCACGTATCAAGATTGCCGAAGCCGCCGCCAAGGCTAAGTGGGGCGACGACGTCCCGGCGGGCGAACACCCCCGCATCCGCGACGCCGAAGCCTGCTACGCTTCTTCGTCGATGGCTGCCGAACTGGCCAAGCGCCACGACGCGCGCCTGCACATCCTGCACATCACCACCGCCAAGGAGCTCTCGCTCTTCAGCGCCGCGCCGCTCAAGGGCAAGCGCCTGACCGCCGAAGCCTGCGTGCACCATCTCTGGTTCGCCGAAGAGGACTACGCCCGCCTCGGCCACCAAATCAAATGTAACCCCGCGATCAAGACGTCCGCCGACCGTGCCGCGGTCCGCGCCGCCGTGGCCGCCGGCGTCATCGACGTCATCGCGACCGACCACGCCCCGCACACTTGGGAAGAGAAATCGCAAACGTACTTCAAAGCCCCGTCCGGACTGCCCCTCGTCCAGCATTCCCTTCAGGTACTTCTCGATCTGGTCGCGCAAGGCGTCTTCACGCTCGAGACCGCCATCGAGCGCGCCTGCCACGCTCCCGCCGTGCTCTTCGGCGTCGAGCACCGCGGCTTCATCCGCGAAGGCTACTGGGCCGACCTCGTCGTCGTGGATCTCAAGAAGCCGCAGACCGTGACCAAGGCTGGCCTCCTCTACCAGTGCGGCTGGTCGCCGCTCGAAGGGCACACCTTCGGCAGCACCATCGAGCGCACCTTCGTCAACGGCGTCTGCGTCTTCGAAGACGGCAAGATTCGCGCGGACGCGCCGAAGGGAATGAGGCTGACGTTTGACGGGAACGCGCGGTGACGCGAAGAATGGATGGCTGAGTCGATGGCAGATGACAGATGACAGAGAAAAGAGCGGAGCGGAGTGAAAAGCGCGCTTAGAAAACGCCTGTCTCCTTAACCCATCCGCCTCCCGGCCCTTGAATCTCCGTCATCTGTCATCGATTCAGTCATCTGGCATCTGTCCTCTTCTTGTCCCCTTGCCACCCCGCCAACCTGCCCCCTAGTTTCCGCCCGTGTTCACCCTCCTGAAGACCGATACAACGACGGCGGCGCGCCTCGGCGTCCTGAAGACCCCCCACGGGGAAATCCGCATGCCGGTCTTCATGCCCGTCGGCACCCAGGCCACGGTCAAGGGTCTCTCGCCCCAGCAGGTCGCCGAGACGGGCGCCCAGATCCTGCTCAGCAACACCTACCACCTGAACCTCCGCCCGGGTCGCGAAATTGTCCGCGCTGCGGGTGGTCTCCATAAGTTCATGCACTGGGACAAGCCAATCCTCACCGACAGCGGAGGCTTCCAGGTCTTCTCGCTCGCGAAGCTCCGCACGATCACCGACGAGGGTATCCATTTCAGTTCCCATCTCGACGGCAACAAGCTGTTCCTCGACGTGAAGGACTGCTTCGACATCCAGGATGCGCTGGGCTCGGACATCGCCATGGTGCTCGACGAGTGCCCGCCCTACCCCTGCGAGCGCGCCGCCTGCGAAGTCGCGGTCACCCGCTCCATCCGCTGGGCCAAGGAGATGCTCCAGCTGGCCAAGGACAGCGGCTTCCTAGCCTCGGGCCGTCACCTCTTCTGCATTAATCAGGGCTCGGTCTACGACGACCTCCGTATCCGCTGCGCCGAGGAGCTCGGCGGGCTCGATTTCCCTGGCCATGCCATCGGCGGCGTCAGCGTCGGCGAGCCCGAAGAGCACATGCTCCATCAGGTCGGACTGGTCGCGCCGCTGCTGCCCAAGAACAAGCCCCGCTACGTCATGGGCGTCGGCACGCCGCCCCAGCTTCTCCGCATGGTCGCGCTCGGCGCCGACATGTTCGACTGCACGATGCCGACGCGTATCGGACGCCACGGCGGCGCGTTCACGCCCGATGGCCCAATCAGCGTGAAGCACCTCCGCTACCGCGATGACCACCGCCCACTCGTGGAAGGCATGGACAACTACACCTGCCGCCATTTTTCGCGCGCTTACCTGCGTCACCTGCACCACGCCGGCGAACAGCTCGGCGGCACGTTGCTCGCGCTGCATAACATCCACTTCCTGCAAGACCTCATGGCCCAAGCCCACGTGCATATCGCCGCAGGCGACTACGCCTCTTGGTCCAAGTCCTGGTGCGAACGTTACGAAACTGGCGCGAAGGACGAGATTCCCGCGGATTAAGGCAGGCCGCGTTCGCCGCATGGTGAACGCCATGGTAGGGGCGAGACTACGTCGCGCCCGAGGGCACGGCGTAGCCGTGCCCCTACCTCCGGCCACCGTTCGGCGGCCGAATTAGCAAACTAGGGCAGCACGCGGTGCTGCCCCTACCTCGAGACAAACACACCAGCCCTGTCCCAAGCCCTAGCCCTGCCCCTCTCTTTAGTCGCAGACTAAAGAGAAAAACTCTCCCCGCAGGAACAGCTGGCCTTGGCGTTGGGATTGGAGAACTTGAAGCCGCCCCCGATCATCTTATCGGAATAATCCAGCTGCGTGCCGCGGAGATAGAGGGCTGATTTCGGATCGACCAGGACCTCGACGCCTTCGGAGCGAACCAGGATATCGGCCGGCTTGGCCTCGCCCACAAAACGCATCTTGTAGGACAGGCCGTTACAACCACCGCCGGAGATCGCGACACGCAGGAAGCCGCCTTGGGCCTCGCGTGATGCCAAAGAGCGCACCTTACCCCCAGCTGGAGCCGTCAGGCGGATCAGGCGCTCGTCGGCGACGCGCGGGCTGGCGACTGGGGCGGTGGTATCCATCTACCCACAGGATTGTGACTAACCTGACCAAAGACAAGCCACCACGCCGACAAGGGCGTTCCACTCCATAAAACAGGCTTGCCCGGCACCCTCCCCGAGGGGATATGATGGTTTCTCGGGTAACGGTCGCGTAGCTCAGTTGGTTAGAGCGCAGCATTCACATTGCTGAAGTCACAGGTTCAAGTCCTGTCGCGACCACCACCCGGGATCTCACGACGGCGACCCACCGCAGGGTCGTTTCTAGTAGTTTATAATATTAGAGGTCAGATTGTAATTAGGTGTTCCCAGCAAACTGTCGCTTAATTATCCCTAAGGCTCATCGATATCGCTTCCCTGCGGGGCCAGCCAACCGATTCCCCTTCCTTTTCCAGAACACCTTCCGCCTCAGATGTCCGAATCCTCCAAGCTTCCTGACAACCTCCCCGAACTTCTCGCCCACCTCCACGACCGTCAGGAGAAACGCGGCAACTGCACCATGAGGGACCGGGCCGAGCTCTGGCTCCGCTTCGGTGGCGAGAATCTGGACATCAGTCCGCCCAACTTCCACCATGCGCTCGCGACCTGGCTCGCGAACGCCGGCCTCGTGCACAAGGATAAGGCCCAAGATGTGGCCGCGGTACTCTACTGCCTCGGGGTGACCAACTCGAACAACCTCTTCCAGAAGGTGAACCAAGGGAAATTGGTATCGTTAGGCATCGGCAAGAACGGTCGCCGTAACGCCAAGGGGCAGCGAAAAGCCTGACCCGGGGTCGAAATGTGACGGAGCGGTGACGGACCTGCCGTACCCGTTGACATAGGCCCCGGGCTTCGGATGATGACGGGCATGAGCCGGCATCAGCAAAGGCGTCAACAGGAGGTCGCTCGCGCCCGTTCCTTCTTGGAACGACGCATGAACGACCTGCGCGCTCGCCTGAACCTTAAGGCCGACGCCGCCCCCCTACCAGGCGAAGCCGCCTACGAGGATACCGAGATCGGCCGCGCCCCCGGCCAGCTCCCCGCCGCCTCCCCTTTCGAATCCACCGCGCCGACCAAGTTCCGCGTCATCTCCTACGACGAGAATAGCTGCAAGGTGGACGAGTTCTCCGACCTCGATTCGGTCGGCCGTTACGCCGGTAAGCCAGGCATGGTCTGGATTCAAGTCCTCGGCATCACCGACCCCCAAATTGTCCACATCGTCGGCGCCTTCTTCGATATCCCGATGCTGGCCCAGGAAGACATCCTGACGGCCACCTCCCGCCCGAAGTTCGAAGAACACGGGGACAAGCTCCTCGCCATCGCCCGTGCGGTGCGCATCGGCGTCGAAGAAGACACCCCCCGCGGCCAGCAGATCTCCATCGTGGCCGCCCAGAACTGGGTCATCTCCTTCCACGAAAACGACGAAAAGGTCTTCGAAGCCGTCGAGAAACGCATCGCCGACAACAAAGGTAACATCCGTAAGTGGCACGCCGGCTACCTCGTCTACTCGCTCCTCGACACGCTGGTCGACCGACTGCTCTACCAGACCGAAGAGATCGAGGACGCCACGACTGAGCTCGAAGACTCGATTCTCAAGGGCACCGACGACTGGGACCTCAACGAGGTCTACCGCCTCAAGCGCATCGTCGTGCGTCTCAGCCGCCTTGCCCAGCCGCTCAAGGATATGGTGAGCGTGCTCGAGCACTACGAGCACGCCTTGCTGCCGACGACCTTGGACATGTACCTGCGCGACCTTTACGACCACGCGATTCGCGCGGCCGACCGTATCGAGCACGCCCGCATGATCTTGCAGGACCTGCAGGAATACCACCATACCCAGCAGGAACGGAAGACCAACGAAGTCATCCGCGTGCTGACGGTGATGAGCTCCGTGTTCATCCCGTTGACGTTCTTGGTAGGCCTCTGGGGCATGAATTTCCAGTTCATGCCGGAGATCCACACGGAGTGGGGTCACAAATACGGCTACTTCCTCGCGCTCGGCACAATGGCCGTGCTCACCATCGGCATCATCCTCTGGATGAAGCGCAAGCGGTGGTTTTGATTTCGCCGCAGGGCGAAACGAGGTAGGGGCGCGATTTATCGCGCACTCCAGCATAGGAGGGCGCGGCGAAGCCACGCCCCTACCCTCCGCCGCCCTTCGGCGGCGTCACGCACAGTCCTGGGCGTCGACGTCGATGACGTCGATGACCTCGTCGTCACCAAGGATCTTGGCACGCAGAGGCAGAATCGCCGCGAGGAGCGACTTAACGCCAGTGACGAGATACCAGATGTGCACGCGATGCTGGTCCTGGACCTTCTCGAACGGACACGGGGCCGGGCCGCGGATCTCACAAAGGCCGGGGTGCAGGCGCTCGAGCTCCTTGACCCAGGCGTCGGCGACGAAGTTCACCTTCTCGGCATTACGGCCGCGGAAGACGTGACGGATGAGGTGCCGGTCCGGCGGGTAGCCGAATTCGGCGCGCTTCTCGAGTTCGGCGGCGGCGAAGCCATGGAAATCCAATCGCTTGGCGAACTGGATTGGATCCGAGGCTGGCTGGAAACTTTGCACTACGACCACGCCCTCGAGGTCGCCACGGCCCGCGCGGCCAGCGACCTGGGTGAGCAGCTGGAACGTGCGTTCGGCGGCACGGAAGTCCGGCAGCTGCAGTGAAAGGTCAGCATCAATAATGCCGACCAGCGTCACCCGCGGGAAGTCGAGGCCCTTGGCGATCATCTGCGTGCCGAGGAGCATGTCATATTTGCCCGCGCGGAAGTCTGAGAGGACTTTTCGGAAGAGGTCCTTCTTGCCCATCGTATCGGCGTCGATGCGGGCCACGCGGGCACGAGGGAAGAGCTGGGCGATGGTCTCTTCGACCTTCTGGGTGCCGTAGCCCTTCCAGCGGACCTTCGGCGAGCGGCAACTCGGGCAGAGCACCGGGGCACGCTCCTGGTGGTTGCACAGGTGGCAGCGGGCGGTGTCGTCGGTCCGGTGCAACGTCAGCGAGACACTGCAACGCTTGCACTGGACGGCTTCGCCGCAGTCAGGGCAGACCAGCGAACGCGAATGCCCGCGTCGGTTCAGGAAAAGGATCGTCTGCTCGCGACGCTCGAGACGGGCGCGGATACCGTCGGTCAGTTCGCGCGATAAGATATGCTGACCCTTTGAGTGCAAGACCTCGCGACGCATGTCCACGATGCGGAAAGCCGGCATCGGGCGGTCGTCGACGCGCTTGGCCATGACGTCCAGGGCATAGCGGCCGGCCGTCGCGTTCTTCCACGTCTCCAAGGAAGGCGTCGCCGAACCCAGCACGCAGGCCGCCCCAAGAATCGAGGCGCGCATCACCGCGACGTCGCGGCCATGGTACATCGGGGTTTCGCCCTGCTTGAAGGAAGGCTCGTGCTCTTCGTCGACGACGATGAGGCGGAGATTCGGGAGCGGGGCAAAGACCGCCGAACGCGCGCCGACCACTACCCTCGCCTGCCCGAGGGACATCGCCATCCACGCATCGAAACGCTCGCCGGCGGAAAGATGGCTATGCCAGACGACCACCTTGGCACCGAGGTCGGCGAGGCGGGAACGAAGGCGGCCGACGGTCTGGGGCGTGAGCGCAACCTCAGGAACGAGGAAGATCGCCGAGCCACCTTCGGCCACGACCTTACGGATCAGGGCGACATAGACCTCGGTCTTGCCCGAACCCGTGACACCGTGCAGCAAGTGGGCGCGGAAGGCCTTCGAGTCGAGCGTCTGCGTGACCGAGGCGACGGCCGCGACCTGCTCAGGATTCAAAGTATGCCCAGCCGAGGCCATGGTCTCCCCTTCGGCATAGGGGTCGTTATAGGCCACCCGCCAAAGCACGCTGGCGTCTTCCTTGACCGTGCCCGCCTTGATGAGCGCATCGACGGCCTGCTGGGCAATGCCCAAGCCTTCGACCATCTTGGACCGATCAGCAGGCTCTTTCTGGCCAGCGAGGAAATCAATCACTTGGGCTTGGCGCGGAGCCTTCTTACGGAGCTTCGCCAGTGTCTCGGCGTCGGGTGCTGCAATGAGCGTCAGCAAGCGGCGCAGGACCGGGCGGACGCCTTTACGCACCGCGGCGGGCAGGACGGTCTCGAGGACCGAATTCAGACCGCAGCCGTAGTAGCCCGCCATCCATTCGGCCAGTTTACAGCAGTCCGGCGTCATCACCGGCTGCTCATGCTCGAGCGACATCACACTACGGAGTTTCGCGGAAGGTGGCGGTTCGGCTGGGTATTTCCAGACCACCCCGATGCTCGTGCGACCACCGAGCGGCACCCGGACTAGCTGGCCGACCTGCAGGACATCCTTCAGGGCCGCTGGGACAGAGTACGAGTAGGCCCGGGCCCCGCCGTCAAACGGGACCACCTCGGCGACGCCGGGTTCTATTTCTCCGAAGAGATCGGGCACAAGGGGAGGTTCGCCGAAGCGAAGCGGGGATTCAAGCGAGGGTTGCCGACACCGCCTGATTTAAGCTCAGACGTGGCTATCGGTCGTCGGGACACCGGAATGGGCCGCGATCCGGGCACACATCAGGGCCCAGAAGCAGCCGATGCAATTGGCCACGACCAACTGAAGGTCGGTGGGCATACTGTAGAAGATCAGCGTACCGGGGAACCAGACGAAGTAGTTGGTCAGCAGGTTCGGGAGCACCAGGCGGCGATACCAGCCCGGGCCCATCGCCGCTCGCAAGCGGGCGGTGTCCCAGCCGCAATCCTTCCAGAGGTGCGAGATGGCGTTGAACGGCGCCCCGATGAAGATCGTGAAGCCCGCCATGTCCACGAACACCTTGAGCAGGACGGTCCGCAGGTTAGCTTCGCTGCCGAACCAGACGGCCTGCAGGGTATAGAAGTAACTTACCAGCATCCCCATCAACGCCCACCAGACCATGCTATGAAGGAGGTCGCGGAAGGGATGCGCCGGACGCAACCCAGGGAAGACCATACGGAAACACCAAGGGATCAGGCCAGAGGTAATGGCCGTGCAGATCGCGGCAAAGGCCATCGGATTGGCTGCGTTGATGGCACCGATACGATTGAGAGCCGTGGCGACATCCGGGACATTGTAATAGGCGACAGCCAAGCCGGCGGCCGCCAACATGATGACGACCAGTGGGAGGGCGATGTCGCGGAGGGCCTTGATGCCGGCGGTCAGCGGCGAAGCGGAAGAATCGCTCATGCGAGGAACTTGCGGAGCAGCTGATCGATGAGGACCGGGTTGGCCTTACCCTGCGTGCGCTTCATGATCGGCCCCTTGAGCGCGTTGATGGCCTTCTCGTTGCCGGCGCGGTATTCCGCGATGGATTTCGCCACGGCCGGATCGGCGATAACTTCCTGGACAATCTTCTCGAGTTCACCCGTGTCGCTGTTCTGGCGGAGACCCTTGGCGTCGACGATGGCGGCGGCGTCCTGACCAGACTTGAACATCTCGGCGAAGACTTCCTTGGCCTGCTGCTTGGAAATCACGCCGTCGTCGGTCAGCTTCACCAGGCCGGCGAGCTGCGCGGGCTTGATCAGGCAGGACGCAAGCGAGACGGGGGTAATCCCAGAATCGTCGATGGCACCGGCCGAAGCGGCGAGGTCGCGCAAGAGGTCGTTGGCGACGAGGTTGGCGATACCCGACGGATTGGTCGGGTGGGCGGCCACGGCGAGTTCGAACCACTCAGCGAGGGCGCGGTCGTTCACGAGCACCGAGGCGGCGGTGTAAGGCAGGCCGAGCTTATCGATGTAGCGACGCTGGCGGTCGTAGAGGCTTTCGGGGACCAGCTTGGCGAGGCGGCTGACGGTCTCGCGGGAGATCTTCAGAGTCGGGATATCCGGATCCGGGAAGTAGCGGTAATCGTGGGCGTCTTCCTTGTCGCGGAGGACGTAGCCCCGGGCGAGTTCAGCGTTCCAACCGCGGGTCTCCTGGGTAATCGAGCGGCCGGCTTCGAGTTCGCGGATCTGGCGGGCGGTCTCGTAGATGACCGTGTCGCGGACGCTCGAGATGGAATTAAGGTTCTTGGTCTCGGTACGGGTGCCGAGCTTCTCGACGCCGCGGCGGCGGACGGAGACGTTGCAGTCGCAACGCAGCTGGCCCTTTTCCATGTCACAATCGGCCACGCCGGCCTGGGTGAGCATCGCGACGAGCGAGCGCAGGAAGGCTTCGGCTTCGGCGGAGGAGCGAAGGTCCGGCTCGGTAACAATCTCGAGGAGAGGCACGCCAGCGCGGTTATAATCGACCAGGGAACCGCTGCCCGCGTGGCTGAGCTTACCCACGTCTTCTTCGAGGTGCGCGTGGTGGATGCGGATGAACTTGTGCTCGCCCATCACATTGCGCGAGGCGCCTGGGAGTTCGATTTCGACCTGGCCGCCGACGACGACCGGGAAATCCTTCTGGGTGAGCTGGTAGTTCTTCGGATTATCCGGGTAGAAATAGTTCTTACGATCCCAGGAGCAGTGCTCCGGAACCGACGCTCCGACGACCAGGCCGAAGAGAATCGATTTCTCGACCGCCTCGCGGTTCACCACCGGCAACGTGCCGGGAAGACCGAGGACGACTGGATCGACTTGCTCGTTGGGTTCCTTGCCGAAACCCCAAGGGGATGACGCGAAGACCTTGGCGCGGGTGTGCAGCTGCACGTGGACCTCGAGGCCGATGACGACTTCCCAATCAGAAGGAGGGGTGCTCATAGGGCGGCTTGCTGGTGGGCGAAGCCGTGGGCGGCCTCAAAGAGACGGCCCGCGGCGAGGAGTTTGGCTTCGGAGAGCGGTGCTCCGACGAGATGGAATCCGACCGGCAGGTGGCCAGACTTACCGCAGGGCACCGAAATCGCCGGGAGGCCGGCGAGGTTGGCGGGAATCGTGAAGATATCCTCGAGGTAGAGCTGTAGCGGATCCGAAGCCTTCTCACCTACCTTGAAGGCAGGCGTCGGGACCGTCGGGGTGAGCAGCACGTCGACGCCGGCGAGGGCGGAGAGGTATTCGGCGCGGATCTTCGCGCGAGCACGGAGGGCGCGGACGTAATAGGCGGCGGCGTAGCCCGCGCTGAGCACGAACGTGCCGAGCAGGATGCGGCGCTTCACTTCGGGACCGAAGCCTTCAGAGCGACTGGCCGTCATCATCTCGACCGGCGTGCCGGCGGAGGCGGAGCGATGTCCGTAGCGGACGCCATCATAGCGGCCGAGATTCGAGGAAGCCTCGGCGGTCGCGACGACGTAGTAGGTCGGTACGGCGAGGTCGGCGGAGGGCAGTTCGACCTCGGAAATTGCGCACCCTTGGGCGCGGTAGAATTCGACCGCGGCGTTGACTGCGGCGGCGACCTCCGGGGCAACACCCTTGCCGAGGAAACCCTTCGGAATACCAATGCGGAGTTTCTTGGCGTCACCGGCCGGCATGAGCGCGCGGTCGGACGGGCCGAAGCAGGTCATGTCGCGCGCATCGGCCGAAGCCAGCGCATTGAGGAGGAGTTCGCAGTCTTCGATACTACGGGCCATCGGGCCGATCTGATCGAGCGACGACGCGAAGGCCACGAGACCAAAGCGGGAGATGAGGCCGTAAGTGGGCT
>Ga0209500_10001199_pt1 | contig 19989 bp, 29 predicted proteins | sample S_140212_EF_Meta_FD_187323 | JGI IMG/M metagenome (GOLD analysis project Ga0209500, IMG submission 187323) | Freshwater microbial communities from Lake Simoncouche, Canada to study carbon cycling - S_140212_EF_MetaG (SPAdes) (version 2) | ecosystem: Environmental > Aquatic > Freshwater > Lake ... | reverse complement strand
TCCTAGCAATACCTCTGCTGCTTTTGCTATTGGAACTATCGTACGTCTAGTAACCTCCGATACTGCAACGCTACGTATAAGCAGAACAAACACTTCGACTACAACGTTAGTTTGTGAAGGACTTGCTAGTAATCAAACGTATAATATTTCAGCCAATCGTATTGTTACCCTACTAAAGGTAGGCGCAGAACGTTGGATTCTCTCAGGAACTGGGCTAACTGTTAACTAAAAGGAGATATAAGTGGAAGACTTTGAAGCAGAAATTGACCCTTCACTGTTTGAAGAAGATTTTGAAGATGTAGAATTAGAAGAGTTCGATGACCACTCATTTGACGAAGATGACCTAGAGGAAGAGGACGAGTAATGGCAAATCCAAAACCTAAGATGGGTAACGGCAAAGTAGAAAAAGTCATGAAGGAATATAAGGCTGGTTCACTTAACATTGGTAAGTCAAAGAAAAAAGTAACTAACCCAAAGCAGGCTGTAGCAATAGCCCTTAGTGAGCAACGCAAGAAAGATGCTACTAAGAAAAAGAAAAAGATGATTTAATGGCAAAAACAATTAAAGCAGATGGTGAAAAGCACACCATTAAGAAGAATAAAAAGGGCGAAATTATTGTTGACCACGCTGGTAACAAAGGCCCTTACGATAAAATTAATTTAACTAAGAAGGCTGGCGCTAAGACAGTAAAGCAAGGCGTTGCCGCCACAAAAAAATGGCACTCAACTCATAGTTCTAATCGAGGTAAGTAATGGCTGCTGCAAAGAAATCAAAAGTTAACGAGGCTGGTAACTACACCAAGCCTGGTATGCGTGCATCTTTGTTTAAAAAAATTAAGGCTGGTTCTAAGGGTGGAGACCCTGGAGAATGGAGCGCAAGAAAAGCACAACTTCTTGCTGCTGAGTACAAGAAGTCTGGCGGAGGGTACAAGAACTAATGGCTCTTGCTAAACCCCAACAGTCTCTTAAGAAGTGGGGCGATGAAAAATGGCGCACTTCAGATGGCAAAGAATCAAAGGGCAAAAAGCGTTACTTACCTGACAAAGCATGGGATGCTTTATCTCCTTCAGAAAAGGCTGCGACCAACAAGGCTAAGGCTAAGGGTAATAAAAAGGGCAAGCAGTTTGTTGAACAACCTAAAAAGATTGCAAAGAAAACCGCTAACTACCGATAGGAGAAAGTATGTGCAGCAAATGTGGCTGTGGATGTAAGGCTGGTAAGCCAGCAAAAGGATGTAAGTGCACTTGTGCAACTTGCAAGAGCGCTAAGAAGGGTAAGAAGTAATGTGTATGTCCTGTGGTTGTGGTAAGAAGAAGGGTCAACCTGGCTACGGCAAGGGTAAGCCTTCTGCAAAAGGTTTATCACCAAAGCAAAAGAAAATTGCTGGTGCTGCTAATCCAAAAGACAAAATTACTGGCGATGACTTCAAGGCCTTGAAGAAGGGTAAGAAGTAATGGCAAAGATGACTGATAAGAAGCAAGATGCCAAGGTCATGAAAGGTATGACCCCAGAGCAAAAGAAGAAGTTTGCCAAGGCTGATAAGGCCATGGACAAGAAGAAGCCATCTCGCAAAGAAGATGAGAAGATGGACAAGGCTTTAGCAAAAAAAGTTAAAAAGAAGTAATGACTAAGCCCCCAACTAGGGGGCTTTTTCATTTATCATTGCAGTATCAGTAACCCGCTGCGGGCCTGTGTAGTCCCACTACTTGCGCTTTTTAAAGGGGTTTATTCATGCTATCTACACCTGCCTTAAAGGTGGTTAAGTCATGAAGCATATCCATAGCGCAATTGAAGCGGCAGCAAAACACACAAGCCGTTATATGACAGGGCAACTTCGTAAAGAAGCCAAAGCAAGCGGATGGCCTCGCCACGTGTCTGGCAATATGGGCGTCCTTTACAAGGACAATAAGTTTGAAGTTCACGTACACGATAAGCACATGGCTGAAGCCCACACCCTTGAATATGGCACAGAGACTAGCCGTCCTACAGCAGCAATTCGCCGTGCCTCAAATAACACTAGAGAATCAGAGCAGTTCTTCTTAAAGACCTTACACAAGATGGTGGGTGAACTATGACATTCATTCTTTCTGAGGATAAGGCTCTTCGTGACCTTCTTAAGGGCATGAAAGTAACTGACCAAAAGACATTAGACGATGGTGGAAACGCTACTCGTAACGTAGATGTGTGGTTCGGTCAACCTGACCAAGAACCACGCAATCAGTCATACCCGTACATTGTCATTGACATGATTGATATCTCTGAAGACAACATTCGTGCAATGCGTGGAATGACAAAGCCTACCTATTTGCCTGACCCAGATACTATGCCTGCAGTACAGGGTTTAAACCCAGAACTACCTTATGACCCAGATACAAATAACTGGATGATTCACTGGCCTATTCCAGTAAACATTGATTACCAAGTAACTACATACGCCCGCCAACCACGTCATGACCGTGAATTATTGGCGCAACTTATGTACACAAGACTTCCTCTTCGATTCGGGATTCTCGAACCTGATGATGGAACTGTTCGTCGCTTAGATGTCTTAGACATTTCTAAGAGAGACGTAACAGAGCAAGGAAAGCGTTTATTCGTAAATGCTTTCACAGTGCGTGTCTCATCCGAGATAGCACCCGAAATATACAACCAAGTATACAAAGCGCTACAAGTATCCGTTACAGGTACAACTGACAACCCCATTCTTGGGCGTGGTGAGTTCACTGCCATTGATTCGTTCACTATTTCGCAACCATAAGGAACCCTTACCCAACTAGTTAGGAGAAGAAATGGCATATAGCCGCCCAGGTGTTTACATCAGTGAACGCCTTCTTCCGCCTGTTCTTACAGGAGGAGTCACAGCAAATGCTGCTGGCGCCGTTGTTGCACCTTTTGCACAAGGCCCAGAAACAGTAACGCTTGTTAACTCTTGGTATGAATTTACCAAGTATTTTGGAGGCTACAACGCTTCCTACCCAGCCACCTTCCAAGTTGGCGCATATTTTGCAAACGGTGGCAAAGAACTTTATGTTCAACGCCTTCTTAAATCAGACGCTGTTGCTGCATCAGTATCTTTAGTAGATTCAGGTAGCACAGCACGAGTAACTGTTACATCTAAAAATGCTGGAACAGATGGAAACAACCTTCGTGTAGTAGTTACTGCAGGTTCTGTTGCAAGCACATACACACTGACTCTTCTCAAAGAATCAGGTATTGCAAATAACATTACTGACGATATCCTTCTAGAACGTTATGAAAACGTTATATTTGACGATGCAACATCAAGTGATTTTGGTCCAACTGTAATTAATACTGTTTCTCCAAATATTTCAGTTGCTGTTATTGCTGGTTATGCTGGTCAAGGCATAGTAAGCACTACCTATCCATTAACAAGTGGAACAAATGGCACAGCAGTAACATCTACTGATTACACAAACTACAAGTCTAGTGGAAGTTCAGTTTTTGAACGTTTCTCACCTCTAGACCGTCCTCTTGTTGTATTCCTTCCAGGAATTTGGGCAGCACTTGCTTCAGGTGAGGTTGCAGCAATTGATGCTGCTACTTCATGGGCAGCATCAAACAATGGTTTTGTTGTTATTGAAACAGCAGAAGCCCTAACTGTTGCTAACGCAATTACAGCAGCAGGAAGTTTGACTGACACCAGTTTTGGCGCTGTCTATTACCCACACGTGTACATTGCAGACCCAGTAGGTCGTGGCACAGGTTCACTTCGTCTCATTGGCCCATCTGGTGCAGTTGCAGGTCTTTACATGGCAACAGATGCAAGCCGTGGTGTCTTTAAGGCTCCAGCAGGTATCCAAACAACTGTTGCAAATGTAGTGGCTGTAGAAAAGTCATTTACATCAACAGAACTAGATTCAATGAACGCAAGCACATCTCCAGTAAACCCACTTCGCCAGATTCCTGGTGCAGGTCTTTCTGTCATGGGTGCTCGCACGCTATTGCAAGATGGAACAGCGAACAAGTATGTCAACATGCGTCGTTCACTTATCTACATTCGTAAGCAACTCAAGAACAACACAGAGTTTGCTATATTTGAGAACAACGATGAAGCACTATGGGCTCGTGTCCGTAGCACACTTAACGCGTTCTTAACCGAGTACAAGAACCAAGGCGGTCTTCGTGGAGCAACTAATGCTCAGGCTTTCTTCATCAAGTGTGATGCAGAAAACAACACAGCAACTACAATCGCCAACGGAGAAGTACATATTCAAGTTGGTGTTGCTCTTCAATACCCATCAGAGTTCATTGTCATTGACCTAAGTCAAAAGACAATTAACTAGGCCGAAGGAGAAAATAAACAATGGCAATCGTAAATAGCCGCTCAACGCTAACCACTGACCCAGTTCGTAACTTTAGGTTCTTGGTAACGTTTCAACCACAAGACACAGGTAATACTGCTCTTGGAACTGTAACAATTCCAATGGGCTTTACCTCAGTCTCTGGATTGGCTGTAACAACAGACTCAATCCCTTACCGTGAAGGTGGATACAACACCACTGTTCACCAAATCCCTGGTCAAACATCTTTCACCCCATTGACTTTGCAACGTGGCGTAATCCTCGGAAGCAAGCAAAACTGGGATTGGATGAAGCAGTTGTTTGCAACTGTTCAGGCTGGCGGTTCAACTCTTGCAACTGGTAAGAATTTCCGTTGCGACATCGAAATCGCTGTTCTTAACCACCCAGTACCATCTGCAGGTGCAAATGTAACTGCAGGAACTGGCGCCGTAACTGGTGCTGCTGATGAAGTAGCAATGCGCTTTAAGGTATACAACGCATGGCCTACAACAGTGGCATACTCAGACCTAAACGCTGGTGATAACGCACTCTATGTTGAGCAAATGTCTCTCGTTCACGAGGGATTTGACCTTAACTGGGGTAAGTTTAACGATACTACAAAGGCATTTGAAAGCGCAGCAGCGTTCTAATCTAACAAAGGAATAATATGACGAACACAATTAGTGCAGCGGCTAACCCCGCATTGGCAAACAAAGCCGTACAAGACATGATGGCTGAAAAGCCGCAAGAAGTCGAAATTCGTATTACAACTCCTTCGGACACAGTAGTGACCCTTCCTGGCGGATACATCACATCCGCTGGGGAGGTTACTACCGAAGCAGAAGTACGTGAATTAAACGGTCGTGATGAAGAAGAGATTTCAAAAGCAACCACACTAGGAAAAGCGCTACTAATAGTTTTAAAACGTGGAACTGTACGTATTGGTAATGAACCAGTAACAGAACAGATACTAGATAAACTTCTTTCAGGCGACCGAGACATGCTTCTTCTTGGAATCTTTAGAGCAACATTTGGAAACGTGGCACACTTGGGCGGCTATTGCGGCTCATGTGCCGACACAAAAGATGTTGATGTTGAAATTGACAAGGATATTAAAGTTAAAGTTTTAACAGATGCTGTTAATGACCGTACATTCATAGTAAAAGGTAAAGTATTAGAGTACACAGTAACTCTTCCTACAGGTATCACACAAAAAGAACTACTTCTTAGTACAGACAAAACAGTCGCTGAACTAAACACGCTTCTTTTAGAACAAACAGTTACAAAAATTGGAGAAGCACCAGTAGTAAGCAAGATGCAGGTACAAAACCTTGGACTTACAGACCGTCGCAAAATTGTTGATGAACTCAACACACGGATTTGTGGACCACAGTTTGAAGAACTCACACTTGCTTGCCCCGACTGTGAAGGCGAGGTACGGGTTCCTATTAGTTTAGGTACCTTATTTCGGTTCTAGCAGAATTTCTTACCCTCAGTTACTTGCTGAGTGGAGAAAAATAACAGAACTTTATACTGGATGGACGTTGACAGAGATACAGGCTTTGTCACCTAGAGAAAGAAACAACTGGTTACAAATACACCAGTTAAAGAGTTAAGGAGATGACATGGCTAAAGCGGCAGATGTAAAAGCATTAACCGCTGACATCGCTAAACTCACCGACCAAATTAACCAAATGAACGTTGCCATAACATTGGCAGGAAAAAATTCTGTTGGTATTTTCTCTGCTGTTCGTGGAGCGCTTAGTAATGGCGGTCAACGAGGCAATGGAAAAACTGGAAACAATAGTCTTCAAGCATCTTTTGGTTACTTAAATACTCCACCACCTGTAACCAGTATGGATGGGGGAGGACAAAACGGTAAGGGCAACAACGGTACTCCTTCAAAGACTCCTAATGGCGGCGGAGCACAGTTCAGTGCTTTAGCAGGTACCTATGGTCAAATGGGTAAGGCTGGCCTTATTTCATCTGGGCTTCAAGCGGTTGCTTCAGTTGGTAGCACTCTTTATAATATGGTTCCAGATTCTTCTGGTGTTGTAAATCGTGCTGGGTCTTACTATCAAGCAGCACTTCGTTCTCCTGGAATGGGTCGTGCTGGCTTAGAGCGTGCAACATTTAGCGCTCTGCGTGGTGGTATTACTAGTGTGGGTTCTGATGCAAACGTAGCAAATATTCTTGCTAATGCTGGTTATGCGCCAGGTGGCGTTGACTACCTTTCTGCAACACGTCAAGTGGGTGGCGCTGCTAAATATCTTGGAATGCAAAATGAAAATGCTGCATCTGCAATTGCTGGTCTTCAAAGTGGAGCAATGGGTGCCAACCTTTACCAGTACGGCATTACAACTATGGATACTAAAGGAAACGCAAAAAGCGTTGGAAATATTGCAACACAACTTTATAAAACAATGTTTCCAAATGGTGCAACAGCAAAAAGTGTACAAGCATCTATTCGTAGCGGTTATGCTGGGTTAAACTTGCAGGGATTAGGCATGAGTGCTGACCAACAACAAATGATTAGTCAAGCCTTTGTTGACATTGCATCTGGAAAAAACCCAGACCTTGCCTCTGCTAAATCTGCTGCTGGTAATCAAAATCCATTTGACCCAATGTTTCGTGCAAATACTTCTTCAACAATGATTCAAGGAGCAGCAGAAAAAAACACACTTACTGGTTTAGGCGCTGCTGCAGGAACAATTGAAACTTTTAACAACTCCATGAAAGATGTCATTGCATCAATGGCTTTATTCAAAGGTTACATGGATGGATTAAGTGGGAATCCACAAGGTGCTGCTCTTAAAAAAGGTGGGATTGATTTATTAAAAATTGGTAAAAAAGCACTTGGGTTTGGAATGATGGCAATTGGTGCCCCATTGGTTGCTGAAGGTGGTGTTGGTATCCCATTAGTTGCTGGAGGTGCTGCTCTTGCATTTGGTGGTGGTGGTACTCCAGGGTTTGGTTCTTCTTTTGGCGGACGCAGTATGGGTTCAGGACGTGGCGCAAGCAGTTTAGTTAGTGCGGGCTATGGTGCCCGTGATGCACAGGGCGGTAATTGGGATAGTACTGGTGGAGTACACCAAGGAACTGACTACAACGTTAAATCAGGAACTCCTGTAGTTGCAGTTAAAGAAGGAATTGTTTCAGATAAAACTTTAAGCGCTGATTATGGTCAAGCAGTAATTATTGACCACGATGGTGGTTATTCATCCATCTATGCACACTTAAGTAGCAAACAAGCAAGTCCTGGAAGTCGTATTTTTCAAGGACAAGAAGTTGGTAAATCTGGTAAATCAGGCAATGCTACTGGCCCACATTTGCACTACGAGGTTTGGCATGGAAATAACAACCCAGTAGACCCATCAGAACTAAAGGGTGCTGGATTACCAATTAGTGGTTCTGTAGATTCTGTAACGCAGACTATGGGTATTTCTTCTATGAATGCTCTTGCTGGCGTTATCAATGCTGGAGACGCTTTAAAGGGAGTAATGAATGTTTCTGGTAACGGTTCTAGTTTAGATTATCAAGGAAAAATTCCAGCAGATGCTGACGTTAATCTTCTTGACACTTTAAAACAAGTTGGATTTAGTGGTCAAGGTTTAGCAACAGCCTATGCTGTAGCAAAAGCAGAGTCTGGTGGTCGTTCTAACGCATATAACCCACCTTCTAATAACACTGGTGATGATTCATTTGGTCTATTTCAAATAAATATGATTGGTGGACTTGGACCAGAACGTCTTGCAAAAAATTGGAAATCTTCAGACGGAAGTTCGTTTAAATTATCTGGAAAAGAAGACTTATTTGACCCCTTAACAAACGCTAAAGTTGCGTATCACATGTCTAATGGTGGTAAAAATTGGAGTGCTTGGACAACTTACACAAGTGGTAAATATCAACAATTTTTAGACCCTAAATCAACTGGTGGAGGAACTCCAGGTTCTCCTGGAATTTCAACTACTAGTTCTATGGACGGAATGTCTACTACTTCTGTAGGAGTTTCTTCTTTATCTGGTGGTTCTAACGTTGTAAACTTTAATGTATACCTACACGATGTTTCAGATGCTCAAGCAATGATTTGGGCAAAAAAAGTTGAATCGTATTTAAAAGATAAAAACGAAATTTCTGCAATTGGAGGAAGGTAAAAATGGCGGGTAGAACTACTCCTGTAGACCCAAACTATAAACTTTACGGTTTATATGGTGGTAAAGATAAATATCTTGCTGCCAAAAAAGCGCGAGATGATGCTAAAACCTCTGCTACTAAGGCTAAAAAACCATACGAAGAATCTAATAAAAACCTAAAAGTTTATCTAGAAGCACCTGGTTACGGACTTTATGCAAAGTTAAACGATGCAAAAACATCGCATAACCCAACTCTTGTTGCTTCTATAAATGCTGAAATTACAAAAACTAAAACAAAAATCAACTTAAACTATACCAATATCTATTTGTATGAAACCAAAATTAAAGATGCACAAGATAAATTTGAAAAGAAAAACGTTAAGTACAATAACTCAGGCTCAAATTCAAGCAATAAAAAAGATAAAACAGAAGATGCTTACGATGGTATTTGGAAATTTAATGCTCCAATGATTAACAACCTTGGAGCCTTAGAAAATGGAAGTCTTCCTAACATGTTATCTGCTGGCCCAGCAGCAACAGGGGACGCTAAAACTTTTTGGTCAGTAAATTCTAATGGATTGTATAGTTACAACATCGGTGGTAAGGGAACTTTCCAAATGGACCGTCAAATTAATACTGCAGCATTTAAGGCTGACTCTAAAAAAGCAGCAGATGCTATTAAACGTCCATTTGACCCAAATTATTATGGATTTAAATTTCATTATAATCCAACTACTTTAAACATGAGTTGGGCTGGAGTAATGGGAGCAAACCCAGTTTTTGAAGCAGCAAACTTAGACCCAGCAATTCCAATGCAACAAAACTTGTTTGCTTCTACAGTTAACTTTGTTGTAATTTTAAACCGTATTCAAGATTTAGCAGAATTAACCGCTACGGGGAGTTACAAAAACGGAACAAACCCGTACTCAATAGAAGTTAGTCCAGAAGACCGTTTGGACATTGTCCAAAAAGGAACCATGTATGACTTAGAGTATTTATTTCGTGCAATGCATGGGTTTGCAGCATCTGCTAACTATGACAGTAATCTTATGGGTAAAACAAAAGACCCAGGTTGGTTACCAGTACGACCAATAGAATTACACTTGGGAAAAAAACTTCGTTACCGTGTAAGAGTTACTAGTATGGAAGTTAACCATAAAATGTTTTCAACATCAATGGTTCCAATTTTTTCTGAAGTTTCATTTTCTTGTATGCGTTACTGGGATGGACCTATGGGAAAGGACCCTAAAAAATGATTTATTTAGATAGCAGATATGCAGATGGTGTTCTTTTTATAGCACAAGAACCTAAATCTAGTGATTATATGTTAAGTGTTTTTCGTACTTTTCCTACTTACAACACTTCATACTATTACTATGAGGTAACTGAAAATGACCGTATTGAAGGAATTGCTACAAAAACTTTAGGTAGACCACATTTGTGGTGGCAAATTATGGATATTAATCCAGAAGTTCTTAATCCTTTTTTTTTAACACCAGGTTTGCAGTTAAGGATTCCTCGTGAATACTAGGACTCAAAATCGTTACGGTACTAACTTTAGGGTTATTTTTCCAGATTTTCCAACCTTTAAACTAGCACCACAATGGTTTAGGTTAACTCAAACTCAGGGTAAACAAGATGTTATTGAAATATCTTACGGTTCTTTTGATAATCATTTTCAAAAAGCCTTAAAAACTGGCGTTTTGTTTAAAGTGCAGTGGGAAACAAAATACGCCAAAAATGAATGGGTAGGATACGTGTACAACGGAGACACTGTATCTCAAGCAACCGTAAAACGTAATGCTACTTTGCGTGGAGTTGGCGCTTCTTTTCTCTTAAAAGAAGGGGGAAATAAAATTTGGAAAAATAAAACTGCTCCTGAAATTGTTGAAGATATTTGCAAACAGTACAAACTTAAAGCAGTTGTAGATAAAAGTAACGTTAGATTTGGAATGCAATCATTAGTAGGAACTACTAAGTGGGAAAAAATACAAGAACTTGCTAATAGAATTGGTTTTCAAGTTTATGTAAATGGTACAACCCTATACTTTCAACGAATTGACAAAATGATTGACCAATTTATGTCTGTAATACCTGTTTTTTCCTATAACGATGGAACAATTAGTTCAGAAATAATACTGGATGCACAAACACTAGACCATTTTACAGCAAAAATTGGAGATGTACTAGAAACGGAAAACTACTCTAAAGCAGATAAAACAGTTCATGGAATTGACCCTATAACTGGTAAAAGTCATAGTCATACTGCAAAACCAACAAAAGTTGGAAAAAATGTTAGAACAAACATTGTAGAGGCTTTATTTGGCGAAGTGGCTACAACTGTAGTTGCAGAAACAAAATCTCTTGCTAAAGAACTTTCTGAGGGAATGGCTCATCTTGCTCGGTTCTCTATGCACGGGGAAGGTAAGGGTCAAGGTGACCCACGTATTTCTCCCTATAAAACTATTGAGATTAGTGGAACTGGAACAGAAACAGATGGATTTTGGGTAGTAAAAAATGTTGAACACTTTGTTACTTATGATGGTCGTTATACAGTTAATTTTACGTGTATGACTGATGGTTTAGGTAAAAACAAAGGAGGAACGTTCCGTAAAACACAGGCAACAACAATTCCAACAAGGGATGTTGCCTATGAAATGGCTACAGGAGGAAAACAAACACCTTCAACCCCTACAATACGTGCTAGACAACCTTTGGTAAATCAAAAGCGTGGTGGGTTTAATACGACCCCAAGCAGATGGGTAGGTAAATAATGGCTGAAATAGCATTAACTTTGCCGTTTTCTATTGACCCTTACGGAAGTGTGTCTACAACAACGGAGCAATCAAAAATTTGGGCAGATAGAGTTCGGTTTGTTATAGGTACAAACTTAAGAGAAAGAATTTTAGACCCTGAATTTGGAACTTTAATTCCCTCTGCTTTTATGCAAACAGTAGATGATTCAAACAGCATGATAGAAACTGAAGTTGAAAGGGCATTTCAATCACAGTTAGAATTACTTACTTTTGATAAAGTAGAACTTTCTTTTGATGAATACACTGGAACAACAAATGTAAGCATCATTTACGGACTTCCCAATGGGGAAATTACAAACACAGTAGTTGCTGTGACTTACGTTAGTGGCAACAACATCTCAGTACAGGAGAACTTATGAGCATCGTTCCACCAAGTGATATTCCAATTTCACTAGACTACACAGGTCGTGATTACTACTCAATCCGTGAACAATTAATAGCACGTATTCAAGACCGTATTCCAGAATGGTCTGCAACAAATCCCTCTGATTTTGGTGTTGCGCTAGTAGAAGCCTTTGCTTACATGGGCGATTTAATGTCTTACTACATTGACCGAAATGTAAATGAATCATTTATTGCTTCCGCCACTCAACGAGACAGCGTTATAAACATTGCTCAAGCATACGGTTATATTCCATCAGGTTACCGTCAAGCAGTTGTTACGCTAACATTTACAAACTCTTCCGAAACAGACGTAATTACAATTCCTGCAGGTACTGTTGTGTCTGGAGATGTTATTACTGGAGATGTTGTAAACACACTTTATTTTACAACTGATGCTGACGCTATTCTTGACCCAGCAATTGACAACGGCATTGCAGAAATGACTGCAAAAGAAGGGCAAAACGTTACATTAGTTTCAGACTATGCAAATACTTTTGGAGAACTTGTTGGTACTTCAAGTGGAACTCCCAATCAATCTTTTGTGTTGGGAGAAACTCCAGCAGTTGATGGTTCTTTAAGTGTTTATGTACAAGGTGGTTCTGCATACTCTAAGTGGCGTCAAGTTCAACACTTAGTAGATAGCAATCCTTACGACCAAGTATTTACAGTTACAAGTGATGCAGACAATAACCTTTACGTTAATTTTGGCGACGGTGTATCTGGAGCAATTCCAGTAAACTTTTCCGAAATACGTGTTCTGTACACAGTAGGTGGAGGAGTTCTTGGAAACGTTACAACTGGAGTTCTTACAACTATTGATTCTGTTCCTGGATATTCAAGTAACGATGTAATTGCTCTACAGGCTCTTGTTACAGTTACAAATGACTCTGTAGCAGTTGGTGGTTCTAACCCAGAATCTTTGGCTCAAATTCGTTACGCTGCACCACTTACTCTTCGTGCAAATACACGTGCAGTAACTCTTGAGGATTTTAATAGCCTTGCTCTTGGCGTTACAAACTGTGGTAAAGCAAACGCTATTTCTAGTATTTGGACATCAGTTACACTGTATGTTGCACCATCAAGAAACCAAAATGACTCAGATTTACAACCTGGCCTTGATGAAGCACAAGCAACAACAAGTGAGTACACAACATTGGCTGCGGATGTCCTTAGTAGTTTAACACCTCGTCTTTTGATTGGAACTAGCCTAACAATTCAACCACCAGTTTATGTAGACATTGTGTTAACTGTTCAATACGCAAAACAACCTCAATACACAGAAGCAGAAGTTGAAGCCTCTATCAAATCTGTTCTTACAACATATTATGGTTATTACTATAATTCTTTTGCGCAAAAAATTTACGTTCAAGATATTGAAACAACTTTAAATAACAACGTTCGTGGGTTACAGATTGCTAAACTTGTTAACTTATACAGACCTTTAGGGTCTGGTTTGAACACTTTAACGGGAGCAGCAAACGAAATATTTAGAATTAAAGAAGAAAATATTAGTATTGGACTTATTTCCTAATGTCAGTAGGAAGACAAGTTTTTGCTGGTGTCTATAGGGCTACAGTAGTCAACAACAGAGACCCTAAAAAACAACGACGTTTACAAGTAGAATTAACTACTTCTGTTGGTCATTTTACAGATTGGGTATGGCCCATAGAGCCCGCCAACATCAGCACTGAAGTCCCTGATATTGGTCAAGGTGTTTGGGTGCACTTTCAGGCAGGAGACCATGAGTATCCAACATGGTCTGGTGCTTTTGGTAAACACCAAGGAAAAAGCAAACGCCTTTACGTAAAGGCTCTTCCAGATTCTACAAGTATTTCTACACTAACCGCTTATGTTAAAACCATAAAACAGGCTGATGGAACAACGGAAATTGATTTGATGAGTACTTTAGTTGCTATGGCAAATGTGTTAAAAACTCATGAAACAAGACTTACTGCTGCTGAAGGAAAAATAACTACTCTACAAAGCAAGGTTTCTACTTTAGAAACACAGATGACAGGAAAAGCCGCAACAGGACATACCCACGCATAGTTAAGGCAGTAAATTGGGGGCAAAGACGAGAAAATACAAGCAGATATTGAGAGGATAACCTAGTGCCAACATCACCACTCTACCCAGGTGCAGTACGCAATTTTGGGTCTGACGTAGTTAACTTTACAACCACAATTCTTGCGGAACACGTTAACTACCTTCGTGCAGAGGTTAACTCTATTGAAACAGTCCTTGGCACATATCTAACCCTTAGTTCAGGATGGGTGGGTTCTTTTACAGAACCTGTAATTTCCTACACATGGGATAGTTTAAAAGACCGACTTGCAAACATTGAGTACGGTCTTCATACAGCGTATGCGGCAAAAACACCAACGGGTGGTACTTCTGGACAAATACTGCAGAAAAATTCATCTTCTAACTACGATTTTTCTTGGGTTACTTTTACTGGTCTTCCATCTCAATCAGGAAACAGTGGAAAGTATTTAACAACAAATGGAAGCGCTGCTTCATGGACTACAGTTGAAGCAAGTGGTGGAGCAAACGAATTTGTCCTAATGATGATGGGCGCATAAAGAAGGGCATTAAATGTCAAAGTACGGCTATTCCGTATACGGTGCTAACAAATACGGTTTAACACCTAAACTTGCTTACTCTGTTGAGCCTATGAGCATCAACGTGCTTCAATTCAATGAGGTATTTATAAGTTGGCAATTGCCTACTGGTAATTTTACTCGATTTCGTGTGTTGCGCAATCAAAATGCTTTTCCAGAAACTGCAGAAGATGGCGTAATTATTTATGAGTTAATTTCTCAAAATGGCTCAACTCTTGAAGGTAGTTTGGCAACATCTTCTTTTTACGACGGTCTTGAAAACCCAACTCAAACCGCAATTAATCCAGGTCGCAACATTTTTTATCGTGTGTTTCTTTACACATCCGATAACGTTTGGGTAAAAGCGGGAGAAATTGCTGAAGTAGTTCCAGTTAACACTGGAGCAACAGATAAAGTAATGGACCTTCTTCCTAGAGTATTAACAAGTTCTGTACTAAGTCCTTTAGGGGTTATTGACAAATCTTCTCAGTTGTACAAATTTTTAGATGGAATTTCTTTTTCTTACGAACAGATGATGACTGAAATTATGTTGGCACGCCCAGCGCATAACCTAGAAAGTTCTAATTACACCACTATTCCTGGTGAAGTTTTAAACGTGGGTTTAAACCCAGAACCAAATATCCCTGTACTTCGTCAACGTGCTCTAGTACGTGAAGCAATCTCTATGTATTCAGATAAAGGAACGGCATTAGGCATTTCAAATTATGCAGAGTCTTTAACTGGATTTGCTCCAACCTTAAGTACTTCTTCTAACTTAATGCTTACAGTACAAGATTCTACATTTTATAAAAACACAGGACGTTGGGTAGCAACTAGTGCAACTATCTCATCAACAAATGAAATGGTTCCAAACAATGCAAGTAAATCTATTGATTTGGTTTACACCCTAAAAGTTGTAGCAGCAACAACTAGCGCTAAAATTTCTTTAGGGTTAAATGCTCCAATTACTCAAGGAGTACCAATTAACCCAAGTACTGAGTACACCTACAAAGCAAACATAAAATGCCCAGCAAGCGGTGGTGCAACCTTAAAGATTGAGTATTACGATAAAGAAGGAACTGTAATCTCAAACGTTACACAAGCAATTTCTGCTACAAATTCTTGGCAAACAGTTAGTAAAACAAATACATCTCCAAGTAACGCTTATTACGTAGTTTTATATGTGTTGTTTAGTACTGTAACTACATATTACATAGACATGGTTTACGTTGGTGCTACCCCTTTTGTAGAGTACGAAGAAGCAAGGGCTACAACAATTAATCTTTCTCCAACACTAGAAAATTACATTGGTAATCCATCATTTGAAGTAGGCACAACAGGTTGGACACTTACTGGGTTAACTTTTACTCAAGATGCAAGTGTTCCACCAGAAGGTTACTCGGGTTCTTACAGTGGTAAATTTGTTGCTGCTGGAGCATGGGCTTTAAAATCTAATTACAAGTTAACTCTTGAACCAGGAATTTACTTTACTGTTTCACATTATATTAAGTCCTCAAATATGGCAAATATGAAATTATTTATTGAGTTGTACAACGCAAGTGATACTCTTCTTCAAACAATTGAGACAACACAGACGTTTACAAACTCTTGGGTAAGAAAAAGCAAAACAATTCTTATCCCCTCAGATTCAACAGCAACTTACGCTAAATACCGTTTAAGTGGAACTGTTGGGACTTTTTATTTAGACATGGTTATGGCACAAGATACCTACGTTCCTAGCGATTATTTTGACGGCTCAATGCCAGAACTAGCAGGTGTAATTTGGGAAGGAACTGCTCACAATTCTAATAGTTTATATTACCCAAATAAGGCTACAAAACTCTTACGTCTTGCTCAAACACTTGTCAATTGGATGCCCATGAATTCTTGGTGGAGAATTACTACTCCTGCAGGATTGGAATATACCAACCTAGACGTGTAGTCTCATCCCATGGCTGATTACATACTTGCAGTACTCATGGTGGGGATGGCTCTCACTTACATTCTAGAACTAGTTGATTTAGGCTTTGTTTCACGTGCCTCACTCAATAAATATTTAACATTACCTCTTAGCCTTGGCGGATTTTATCTGCTAGGTTATTGGGATACATCACTTGTTGTTGCAGTCCCCGCATCAATATTTGTAGCCCTATACATTGGGAAACAACTAAACAAACCAGCACAGGTAATAACTCCACGACTACCACGATTATAAAGAGGGCGCTATGAACATTGCAGTTATATCGTTTAAAGATGTTGATGTAACACTAGGAATTCAAGAGTTAATTCAAATGTACACAGAAGATAAACCAATATTTTTTCTTCCCTTGGTTAAACCAAATAGTTTGTTTACTCAAAGCGTCATTGATACATGCAAAACAAATGACATTGAAGTCCATTGCTTTTTTCCCAATGCAAATGGGTTTGAAGGATTGCTCACTCAAGCAGATGACATTATCCTCACCGACAATCCTGTCAAAGAAGTACTTCGACAATTGAACGCCAACGATTCACTTGGCATTGTGTGGGACGATTCGCCGCAGGCACATTTTGCCTTGCACTCAGTTGAGGACCTTGCCATTGACGTTTGGGATATCACAGAAGGTCTTGACCCCATTGAACTTGAGCCAGATGAGTACGAGGGCATGGACAGCGACGGTCTTCACGATGCTATGCACAAGCACCTAGGTATGTTTGTAGATTTGCTGGCTGCATTTGTGGCAGAAACGGTTATGGACTCCATAAGCGAGGCAGTAGCCCAACACATCATGGAGGCAGAGACTAAACGTGACATCTCCCCCTTTAAGGATGAGGATTTAGACTAAGCCCGTGCAAATGCCGTCTGAGGCTTATTCAGCCAACCTTAGCGATTACCAGTTCCGTCTCTTATCCGTACTATGCCATTTATCGGGCTCCAGAGGGTCCATACGCCTCTCCGCAGGTGAATTGTGTGTACCGACTGGCAACGTGCATGTGAAGACTGTCAGAAGGGGCCTCAAAGCCCTAGAAGAGGCAGGGTTCATTTCTAGAATTACTATGAAGAAAGGGGGTGGACTCCAGGGTCCATCCCTCATCAAGATAGGGAATCGTAGTGTCCACCCAGCAGGGGACTCTAATGTCCACCCAACACCTGGTAAGGTGACTAATAGTCGTAATAGCCATATAGCCAATAAGCCATTAGTACCTAATAGCCAATCTAGTTATAAATTAAAAGACTTTGAATCGAAGATTCAACTCAAAGAAATACAGGTCCCTATGAGAAAATATGATGATGATGGAGACAATCTGGCAGGCTTTGGACTCGTTGAACCCAAAGATGCCCCACAGCCCAAGATACGTCGCTCCGACCCTAAAACACGTGGGCGCCGCCCAGAGCACGAGTGGACGGCTATGGATGTTGCTGCAGAATTTAGTTATCAGGTCGGGCGGAAGTATCCGCTACTACCAGGAACCGTCAACGTCAAAACACTCTCAGGCGCACTTGCCAAGTTTAGAAAGCAATACGAAACCACCCCGCTCTTAGAGTTAGAGTTGCTTAGACTTTTTATGGCGGATGAAAGTAACTTCCGCAACATCGGTGATGAAGCCCCTTTCCTTTACAAAATGTTTTTATCTTCTTTTGGCAAGAAGATGAACCAAGCAAGAGAAAACCTCGGCCTTGGCAGAGTGAATGCCAAAATAGACACAGAGCCAACTTCTGCTAGGCTGATTGCAAGTGACGGGCGTACTTTCCAGAATTCATTATCTGGTCGTGCACAACTAGAGCGTCACGAGAAGAGGCTCAGTGACAAACGATGAGTTAACAGAAGCGTTAATGCACTTGTTTGAAATCGGTGCAGTAACGGTTGAGTACGACGAAAATCTAGAAGCACGGTTTACAATCACCGAAGAAGGAAAAACAGCAATGGAGAATTGGAAAGAGCGATGAAAGAAATACTTGGATATTTATTTATTATCTTTTCAACACTTGTAGTATCAAACCTAATCACAGGAGGAATCCACAAATGGCAAAAAAAGTAGCAGCAAAGTTCGTTGCAAATATCGAACTAAACCCTGAAAAAGCAGGCGGTTGGTTAGCAATCGTTAGCGTTCAGAAAGAAGCAGGAACAAGTATTAACTCAATTCAACCAGCAGAAGGTATTAGCGAATACTCTTCTTGGAAGAATGCATCCGCAGCAAAGCGTTGGGTCAAAACAATGGTCCTAAAGCACACACCTCGTAAGTCAGTCAAGATGGCTGTTACAAAGGAAAACAAGGAAACAGGTAAGCCAGTAGCACTTTCTGGCGTCCTTGAGTACAAGGTTGACGCATAATGAGGATGCCTATGGGTGGAGAAACGCTTTCTAAAACTTCTAAGAAGAAAAAAGAAAAAAATATTGTAGAAAAGATTGACCAAGCACTTCTTACATATCCAACAGAAAACAAATTTCTTCGTTTCTTTGGAGACACTATGTTGCTTATTGGCTCATGGTTTACTCACCTAGGACTTCGCTACGGCGGGGTCTACGAGTACGAGTTCGAGGACACTGAGAACTAATGTACGACGTCAACAGTCTGTCACCTGTTAAAAAGCACTGGTTGCTTCGTAACTCAAACATTCCACATCGCTTCATTGGGTTAGAGCCACAGGACATTATTGCCCGTGCTGGCTCTTTTCCTGATGAAGTTAGTAACTGGATTGAAGATATGGTGAACGGGCATGTTGTAAAACAAATTGGCAACATCGGAGTCAACGGAGTTGGGCTTGTCTTCGATGGTGGTCCTGGGATAGGCAAGACAACTCATGCCGTAGTCGCCGCCATGGAAGTCATCCGTCGTCTTCCTGACGAAGATGGGAAGGCTGCTCGCCTTCTGCAAGTCAACCCATCTGACTACGGCATTAGGTTGCGCCCTATTTACTACATGACTTACCCAGAGTTCTTATCTCGTAAGAAATCAACCTTTGATGCTGATGGCGAAGATAAGCGAGAGATGAATTATGAAATTGATGGTTTACATGGTCGTTCTAAGTTTGATTGGCTCAATGTTCGCATTCTTGTTATTGATGATTTAGGAAAAGAATACGGCTCTAAATACGACGACACTTCTTTTGATGAAATTTTGCGACTTCGTTACGACAAAGGTTTACCGACAATTGTTACTACTAATGTTCGTTTAGAGAACTGGGAAGGCAAGTACGGAGAAGCCATGGGCAGTTTCGCCAACGAAGCCTTCGTAAGAGTCCCTATCATTGGAGCAGATATGCGAGGCGCACAGTGAAGGGACCTCAAGTGAGTTCTGCTTGGAGAACAGTTCAGCAGTTTATCTCTGCCCAAGGTGCTGGGATTTTTGAGGTTGAGGTAGAGACAGACACTAAAGATGTTCGTTGCTCTTGCCCCGTTTATTCCAAAAAAGGTTCTTGTAAACATATTCAGTTTGTAAACGAAAAGATTAAATACACAGGGCATTACTCAATCATGGTACCAAACTCAATTCCAGAAGAAATGGCTCTTGAAGCCAACTCCGACGCTGACAAGTTTAGAGAGTTTGTAGTTAAGTACGCTAAGATAGAAGTACTATGAAACACGGGGACATTTCTAATGTCTCCTCACCGCAGGCTATTGTCACTACGGATGTAGTAGTTAAACTTAAAGAAGAAGAGTCTCGCAAGTTACTCATAAAGAAGACTGCTCTTAAAGTTGGTGAACTAGAAGTTCTTTCCTTAAATAAGTTATGGCGTGTTTCCAGTGACTATGGACTTTCTTTAGAACTTGCAG
>Ga0209500_10001198_pt1 | contig 20002 bp, 28 predicted proteins | sample S_140212_EF_Meta_FD_187323 | JGI IMG/M metagenome (GOLD analysis project Ga0209500, IMG submission 187323) | Freshwater microbial communities from Lake Simoncouche, Canada to study carbon cycling - S_140212_EF_MetaG (SPAdes) (version 2) | ecosystem: Environmental > Aquatic > Freshwater > Lake ... | reverse complement strand
GGAATTTTCTAATAAACCTAAAAGAACACATTCGTATGATGCGATGCCTGATTCAAAAAAACGACCCAAGTATGATGCTGTGCCTACTTCAAGACAACTTGGTGCAAAACCACAACCTAAGAATGAATCTGTTGAAGAATTGCAAGCTAAGAATGATGCATCCACAAAAAAAGAACTATCTCATGCTGAAAACCTTGGATGGCATATTAGAAAACAAACTTATGGTAGAGTATACACTCATCCAAAACATGGTCACATAGCTATGAATCGTTATGGTGAATGGCAACATAAACCAGAATCAGACTTTAAGGGTGGTAAAGGACAATTAATTGCTCACGGCCAAGCTGATGATTTAGATAAACATCTATCTTCTTTAAATAAACCTAAGAATGAAGAAACTGAAGTTAAGGAAGAACTAAAAGGCAATCAGCACAAGATTGATAAAAATAAAAATAACAAAATTGATGCTGAAGATTTCAAAATGTTACGCAAAGAAGAATTGAAAGGCGACCAGCATAAGATTGATGCCAACAAAAATAACAAAATTGATGCACATGATTTTCAATTACTCCGTGGTAGAAAGAAAGTAAAAGAAGATACTTTTGCTGGTAAGTTACTCAATTCATTGGTTGAATCTGAAGAAATCCAAAAAGCAATCAATGAAGTAATGAAGAAAGATGCAACTGCTGGTGATTGGATTCACGATTTTGTTCATTCAAAAAATCCTAAGTTTGCTGGTAAGTCCACAAAAGAACGTCAGAAGATGGCTCTTGGTGCTTATTATGCCAAACAAAATGAAGAAGTTGAATTGGATGAAGTGAAAATCCCGCGGTCACCAAATAGGCGTGGAGTTCCAGTTGGCGCACCTTCGTCGGCTGATATCGCTGCTCATTTTGATTCAAAAAAATCAGAGGAAGACCGTCATCTTGCTGCTTGGAAAAAATCAGAACACGCTCCAAATGATAATGATAGAGCAACTGATGAAAATCCTCAAATCGGAGGCGACTTGCACGCAATTCATAAAGCAGCTGTGAAATATATGAAAACTGTCAAAGAACCAAACCCTACTACACATAGTCGTTTCGGTTCAGGCACTCACTTTGGAGACCTAGCATGGGCTATTGCTCATAGATTTCATAAAGAGCGTGTTACCAAAACTCGTTTAGACAATAGTTTTGAATTGAATGGCTTTGAATTGAATGAAGTTTCAAAATCAGAAATTGACCATCATTACGATAAATGGACAACTTCCGACTCCGCTCCAAATCATCATGACGCCGGTGATGATGATAAAATTCACAAGTCAGCTTTGAAATATTTGAAAAGTACCAACGAACCAAAAGAAAACCATGAAAAAATAGCCATGCATATTGCTGATAAGTTTCATGGAAGTGGTATTGATGAAGCTGCACCAAAAAAGATGGATGATGTTGCCAAACAAAATCTAGAACCTGCTAAAAAAGGTGTTGTTGGTACAGTAAAGAGTGATTTTAAGAATTTCAAAAGTTTCTTGGCTGGTAAAAAAGAAACCAATGAAGAGGTTGAATCATTAGATGAAGATAGATATTTGATGAAATATTTACTATCTAGAGGTATCAATCCTAAGTATGTTGATAGAAATACTAGAGTTGGTCATGCAAAATCCAATGAATTCAAAAAATGGAAAGCAGACCATCTAAACTCTTTAATTGTAACTAGAGAATCAAATGAAATGCCTTTTGATGGACCATATATAAAAACTAAAAAAAATGTAAAAGATAAATCTGGTGCTGTACATACACCAATGTCCCGTGCTAGAAATTTAGCTAGAGCAGCATTGAAGTCTGTGCAAGACAAAACTAAAATTAAATAATGAAAAAGTTTAAGGACATCATCAAAAGAAATCCTGAACCGGCCAGAGGTAAACTTGGAATTAATCCAATGGATCCTTGGTCGGCAAAGTATGGTATCGCTGAAGATGAAACAAATGAAGATTTAAGAAAATGGTTTAGTCAAAAATGGGTTCGCATGGACACCAAAGGTAACATCAAAGGTGATTGTGCAAGAGATCCTGGCGAAGGTAAACCAAAGTGTCTACCGCAAGCTAAAGCGCATGCAATAGGTAAAGAAGGTCGTGCAAAAGCCGCAAGACGTAAACGCAGAGAAGATCCAGATCCAGATAGACGTGGAGCTCCTATTAATGTTAGAACAGAAAGTGCTGCAGCTGCGATTGCAGCCGCAACAGCAATTTCTAAAAAGAAGTCAGGTAATTATGATTCTGAAGGATTGAGAAAAACTCCTTATAAAAATCCAGACCACCCGTTAAGAAAAAGTAATTCTGAAAGAGAAAAAGAAATGAATGAAGATGAAACAAATGAAGCCTGTTGGACAGGTTACACGGCAAAAGGTATGAAGAAAAAAGGAAATCGTATGGTCCCAAATTGTGTTCCAGAAGAAGTTGAACAGATAGAAGAAAAAAATGTTCCTACTAGTCCTGAAAAATGGGCTAGAGCTAAAGCAGCCGCAAAATCTAAATTTGCTGTGTATCCTTCAGCTTACGCCAACGGTTGGGCATCCAAGAAATATAAAGCAATGGGTGGCGGATGGAAATCTGTTAGTGAAAACCATGTTGCAATCGCTATGGGTAATATGATGGACGATGAAGGCAGTATGGTATTAAACCAATTAGAACAATTAGAGCGTGCCTGTGGCATGATTCGTTCACATATTGGTAAAGACTATGAGAAACAGTTACCTGCGTGGGTGCAATCTAAGATTACCTTAGCAACAGATTATATTGATACAGTTGGTAATTACCTTGTAAGTAAAAACGAAAAAATGACAGAAGAAATGGTCAATGAAATATCCAAAGATAAAGTAGAGAGATATATTTCTAAAGTTGGTGATGACCAAGAACAGAAACATGGGTTTCAACGTAATATGTATTCTAAATTAGAACCAAAACGCCAGAGAGGTGTTAACCGTGCTTTAGATAGATTGGCAGTAAAAGAAGAACATAAAGTTGGTGATTCCGTTACTGTTAATTCTAAATTCTTTGGTAAGAAAAAAGGAATAGTAAAGAAGGTTGATAGTCAATCAGTCCATGTTCAAAGAGATGGTAACAAATTCTCTGAAAAGTATCCACATGATGCTGTTGTTAAAGAGTCTGCTGGCATAACAAAAACAAAAGAAACCTCATTTCATAAAAAATTAGATACTCTTGTTCATAAGACTTTTGGTAAAAGAAAAGATGAATTGAAAATGAAAGAAGAAGTTGAGCAAATTGATGAGTTAAACTATGATACAGTACAATCTCTTTACCAAAAACGCAGAGCTGACTTCCATGGTGCTCAAGTTGGTAAAAAGAAAAAAGGTAAAGAAGTTTCAGCAAAGAATGTATCAACATCTATTTCTCGTATGATGGGTTACAAACCAACACAGAATCAGCCACAAAAAGAAGAAGTTGAACAGATTGATGAATTGAATTATGATACAGTAAATACATATGACAAAGAACGTAAAGCTAATCCATCAAGTAAAAAGAGTCCAGAAGTTGTTTTGAAAAATAGGACGGCATCAGTCAACCGATTCATGGGTAAGATACGAACACAAAATTCACCAATGCAAGGTGTTAAAAGAGAACTAACGCCACAACAAAAAACATTACAAAAAGATTACCATGATTCTCAAAGGCGTGGTATGAGTACAGAAGAAGTGGTTAATGAGTTATCAAACGAACTTCTTGGTAGTTACAAAAAGAAAGCTGGAGAACAAGCCTCGGCTGCTGATAAAGCAGGAGACTTCAAAACAGGTAACAAGAGATTCTCTGGTATCGTAAAAGCAACCAAGAAACAGTTTGCCAATGATGTTAAAGAAGAAACATTGGATGAATTAAACAAAGACACATTAAAAAGTTACTTGAATAAATCAACTGAAATAAGAAAAGATAGTAAGTCGGAATTAAAGGACATTGAAAAGCGTCCAGAGATTTATAAAGATAATACAGATAGAGCCCAGCAAAATCTTACAACAAAAGCAAATAAGTTAAAAACTACTATTAATAAAAGAACTACTGGACTTAACCGTGCATTTAATAAGCTACATGGTGTTGCTGAGGCTGTCGATAAAAAACAGATGTCTAAATCTGCTCGTATGATTAAGGCTCTATATAAACATCATAATGTGAAAGAAGATATGATGGATTGGGAAAAAGGCGATAAGTCCACACAATCTTATGGTAAAAAGCCTAATTTTAAGATGACCGACAAAAATGCAGATACTAGCGATACAAAATTTGATGCTCGTGCAGTAATGAAGGGTGGAACAACCTTAACAGGTCAACCAAGAGATATGGTAGAGATTGATCCGTCAATGAAACAGCGTCCGGGTGGCCAGAGTACCTTCACTAAAGATAATATGAAAAAAGCACCTAATAATTAATTAAGATAAATAGTACTATAACCCGAGGTTAAAAGGAGAAAAAAATGCCATCATGGGGAAACACAGACGCAGAAGCAAGTGAACCAAAATTTCCAAGAGCAAGATTGGTTAGAAAGGCACTTCAAACAACTTCAGCTAATACTGGAGTTTTAGGAGGAGTTGCTGGTGGAAACACAGTAATCAGAGTAGCTGATGTAACGGGTATAACCGTTGGTCAGTTTGTTTATGATGATGGTGTAAAACTATCTACATCAGGAGAAAATGTTTTTTTTAAGTCAAATAATACAGTCTTAGCTATTTCTGGTGCCAATGTTGTATTAACAAGTGCTGTTACAGCTCTTATCTTAAATGGTGCTCCAATTTATTTTGCTAACACAATTACATATACAACCACTGGTGCTGCCAATACAGTTGCTAATGTGTTCTCGGATACGATTTTAGTAAGTCCTGGTCGTATGGCGAATACACAAGGTACTACATACGGTAGTGGTTCTACTGTTGCTAATACTAGAATTGGTTCAATAAATCAAGGTTGGAACTTAATTCAAAGAAAGATTAACAGCGATGGTACAGTCCGTTTCTTAAAAGAAACACTAGTTGCTTTATCTAATGTAGTTAATTCAAATACAAGTTCTGCTAATACTAGTGCTAATGCCATTTTTGGTGGTCTATAATTTAAATTTTTGAATTTATATTGATGAGAACGGAGGGAAACCTCCGTTTTTCCAATTGAAAGAATAATAATGTTTGATGATTTAAATGATGAAAATTTTACGATATATGCGATGAAATGTTATTCATCTACAAACTGTATTATGTCAGAATTTGAAAGTGATATCAAAAGAACCAAATACTTAAAGAGATTATTTCGCAGATATAAAATTACTAAATCTCTTAAAGAACGCTTAATATTAAATCATCTTATTCTATTAAATAATGTTTTTGGTCCAGAAGCAACATCAAGAATATTATTTTATAGAATTGATGAGCGAGATTATGACATATTAAAGACTTTTTTGTGTTATTTACAGATAATGCCAGAAATTGTTTATGGTATCAAAGGTAAGAATATATCAGTTTATGATATACCGATGGATCCCAAAGTTACAGAGATACTATTAAAAATATGAAAACCTTTAAACAATTTATTAATGAAGATGGTATCGCTATGTCTGCTGGTCCCACCAATGTTCAAAGTTCTGGTGCAATTGCTGGTACAGGTGGTCGTGGCGGAGAACCAGGTGTTAATCTCAAAAAGAAAAAGGGTCCAGTATTAATTACGATGGCTAAACGTAAACCCACTCAATAATATGTGGATACTTGATTGGTTGCCTAATTTCATATTTCATTTAATTGTAATCGTTGCAATTTTAGGTCTAATTGCAGCTCAGTTTTTTTCTTTTATTCCATTTGTAAGTCAATATACTACACCAATCAAAATTGTTTGTATTATTGCGTTAGTTATTGGAGTTTGGTTTGAAGGTGGAATAAGCAATAATGAATCTTGGTTGGCCAAAGTAAAAGAGATGGAAGTTAAAGTTGCAAAAGCAGAAGCTCAGTCATCGGAAGCTAATGTTAAAATTGTAACTAAAATTGTTACCAAAGAGAAGATAATTAAGGAAACTACAAATGAAAATGTTAAGGCGGTTACTAAATATATTACTGATGAGTGTAAGTTGTCTAATGTTGGTGTCAGCTTGCACGACAGTTCCAGTCGTAATGAAGTTCCCTCAAGTACCATTGATACTATTAGAGGAACCTCCGAAATTAAAACAGCTGAACTCCTCACAACAGTAATAGAGAATTATGGTACATATCATGAAGTTGTTAATAGATTGAAAGGATGGCAGGAGTGGTATAAAGAACAAAAACAAATATTTGAAAGTGTTAAGTGATGCAAATTACAAAAGAACAACTATCACAACTAATTCCAAAAAACCCATATCTAGACCAATGGTATGAGGCTCTATCGGTATTATTACCGGATTATGAAATCAACACACCAAATCGTATTGCAGCCTTTATTGCTCAATGTGCTCATGAATCAGCCAGTTTCACAGCATTACATGAGAACCTAAATTACAGGTCCGAAACACTATCTAAAGTGTGGCCTAAAAAATTCCCAGCATCTATCGCAGAACAATATGCACATAAACCAGAAGCCATCGCTAACCGTGCCTATGCTAGTCGTATGGGTAATGGAGATGAAGCGTCTGGTGACGGCTGGAGATACTGTGGTCGTGGTTTAATCCAACTCACAGGTAAAGACAACTACACAGCATTTGCCGATTCTATCGGTATTACTCCAGAAGAAGTTTCTGATTATGTTCAAACATTTGAAGGTGCAGCACAATCAGCTTGCTGGTTTTGGGAATCAAACAACTTAAATCAATATGCCGATTCAGGTGATATTGAAACTATGACTAAACGTATAAATGGTGGTACTCTTGGATTGGAAGACCGTAAGAAACACTATGAGCACGCTAAACACATTCTAGGATCATAATATGTCCACACAAGAACAAGATATTACTAATTTAATTAAAAAAGTAGAAATTTTACAAGAAACACAAACCTCAACAAATAGCAAAAGTGCCTTGGTTGAAAAACTGACATTTGCTGGTATTCCCATTATGTTTAGTTGTATCGTATATCTCATGTCAGCATTAAGTAGTACCACTCAAGAATTAACAACATTAAAAAATAAAATTAACATAGTAGTAAGTGCCGAGAACAAAGCCATTGCTCCACAAGGAACAACTCTTGACATGGAAAAAATTAGAGAAGAAGCTGCATTGGCAAGGTCTGCTATGACACTTGAACGAACTAAAGATATGCTGGCATTGAAAGAAGAATCTGCATTAAGTCGTGCAAGAGTAGCTAGTGAATCGGCAGCTGCCAGAGCAGAACTAGACAAACGTATTTCCATTATAGAATGGCGTTTGAACAATGCAAACAAAGGTAAATAAAATGATTGAACCAACAGAAATTAAAAAAGACGAAGATTGGATGCAAAAGAAATGGCGTCCAGCTATGGGTTGGATGTATATGATTGTCTGTATGATGGACATGGTCATATTCCCTGTTCTATGGAGTATTCTACAAGCGGTTAATCATGGTCAAGTTACAAACCAATGGCAGCCTCTAACATTACAAGGTGCTGGACTATTTCATTTGGCTATGGGTGCCGTGTTAGGTATTGCAGCCTTTGGTCGTACACAAGAGAAGATGGCTGGTGCCGCAGTTAATCCTGTTACAGTAATTGCACCAACTCCTATACCAACACCTGCGCCTGTATCAAAGCCAACAGGAATAACTACAAGTTTCCCAGCACTATAGGCACAAAATGAAACCACTATTACTAACAATAAGTTTATTACTCTTAACTTTTGCAATTGCTACTCGTTGCGTTGCAGCAGAAACTAAACGTGTTTGCCATGACAAAGAAGTAAAAGGTAAAATGACTAAAGTGTGTAAAGATGTTAAGGTACATAAAAAATTAGAAGGTACTAAAGTGCCAGAGAAGAAGAAATAAAATGCCTGAAAATGATATAAATGTTGATGTTGGTGTTTTAAAAACCCAAGTATTGACCTTATCAGCAATTTGTAATAAAATGGACCAAGTCATTGAAAAACTTGTAGACCAACACGACCGACATATAGCAAAGGTTTATACTGACATGGACGCCAGAAGAAAAGAAAAAGATGATGATGTAAAAGAGCTCCATGATAGGATAGATACCGTCTTGGAAAAAATGGAACATTCCAATGAGAAAATTATGGATGAGTTTAAATTACTCCGTGAAGCAATGACTAAACACAATAGTGAAGAAAAATTAGCTTTAGACAAACTCAATCAATGGAAGTGGATGATTGCCGGTGGTATTTTAGTGCTGTCATGGTTGATTTCTCATGTAAAACCTGATACACTAGGGTTCTTCAAGTAAATTATAAAGTTATATTATGAGTGTTTTTATTGACCGGACTTTTCTGCTCCGTGCTTCACCAAAATTACAGCGTTTTACCCAAAAAAAGACTGACCTCTATAACTTCAGATGTCCGCTCTGTGGAGACTCACAAAAAAATAAAACTAAATGTCGTGGATTTGTGTATCGTAAAAAAGACGATTACTTTTATATGTGCCATAACTGTAGTGTATCTACCACATTTTATAACTTCCTAAAACAAGTGGATGAATCATTACTAAAAGAATATCAACTAGAGAGATATAGAAATGGAACTGAACGTGGCAATTACACCAAGCCAGACTTTTCAGAAGCAAAGGAAAAGCCAGTCTTTAAGGAAAGAATACGATTGGAATCGATTGAATCGTTACCAGAAGAACATTTTGCAAAAAGATATATCAAGAGTAGGAAAATCCCGATGGTTTTTGAATCGGAACTATACTTTGCGCCAGACTTCAAGCAGTTTATTGAAACCTTGGGGATTGAAAAAGAGAACCTACATAAGGATGACCAACGCTTGGTTATACCGTTCTATGATAGTAAGAAGAATCTCATCGCTATTCAGGGTAGAGCGTTAGGTAAATCAGAATTAAGGTATATCACAATCAAACTTAATGATGACTTTGATAAAGTGTTTGGACTTGATAGGATCAACCAGGATGAAATGATATATGTAGTGGAAGGTCCTATTGACTCAATGTTCTTAGAGAATGCTGTGGCCACCGCTGACGCCAACTTAGAATCTATTACCAAATTATTTGATAAATCCCAAGTAACTTTGGTATTTGATAATGAACCTAGGAACAAACAGATAGTAGAAAAAATAAATTTAGCTATTGATAATCACTTCAATGTAGTGATTTGGCCAGAGTTTATTGATTCTAAAGACATTAATGAAATGGTGCTGGATGGGTTCTCACCTGACGAAATCCAAGACATTATAAGTAAAAATACATTCGTGAATTTAAGAGCGAAAATGGAGTTTGTGAACTGGAAAAAGATTTGAAATTTAATAACAATAAGAAGAAGGCGATTACATGGAATACCTAGGCATCAACATTGATTTACAAAGAGATTCTTTATTTGACGAACTTGGCATCAAAAGACTTAGAGAAAGCTACATGAAAGATGATGAGGAGAGTCCACAACATCGGTTTGCTTTCGTTTCAAAATCATTCGGCTCAAACACCGAACACGCTCAGAGGTTGTATGAATATTCTAGTAAGCATTGGCTATCTTATAGCACTCCCATTCTTTCTTTTGGTCGCTCTAAACGTGGTATGCCTATATCATGTTTCCTTAATTATATTGAAGATACTGCGGAAGGTCTAGTCGAGAATCTTTCAGAAACAAATTGGTTGTCGATGTTAGGAGGCGGAGTAGGCATCGGATTCGGAATTCGTTCAGCCGATGATAAATCTACTGGAGTTATGCCGCACCTTAAAATGTATGATGCAAGTTCTTTAGCTTATCGTCAAGGCCGTACTCGCCGTGGTTCTTATGCTGCATATCTTGATATTAGTCATCCTGATATAATTCCATTCCTTGAAATGAGAAAGCCAACAGGCGATCCAAATCAGCGTTGCCAAAATCTACATCACGGTATTAACATCACCGATGACTTTATGACCATCATTGAAAATTGTATGTTGGATCCTGAAGCCAATGATGATTGGGTTTTAAAAGATCCACATTCTGGTGAAATCAGAGAGACTGTATCAGCCAAACATCTATGGCAAATGATATTGGAACTCCGTATGATGACGGGTGAACCATATCTACATTTCATTGATACAAGTAATCGTGAATTGCCACAATGGTTAAAAGATAAAGGATTGAAAGTACACCAATCTAATCTTTGTTCTGAAATTATTTTACCGACAAATGAACAGAGAACTGCTGTATGCTGTTTATCAAGTTTAAACTTAGAAACGTATGATGAATGGAAAGATGAACCATTATTTCTCAAAGACGTTGCCGAAATGCTTGATAATGTCCTTAGTTATTTTATTGCTAATGCACCAGACACTATTGCTCGTGCAAGATATAGTGCCGAGAGAGAACGCTCTATTGGCATCGGTGCTCTTGGATTCCACGCTTACCTTCAGCGCAACGGTATTGCTTTTGAAGGTGTTATGGCCAAGGTAACAAATAATCGTATTTTTAAATCTATTAGAGAGGGATTGAATGAAGCTAATCAAATATTGGGAACAGAACGAGGTGAAGCTCCTGATGCTAGCGGGACTGGTAAGCGTTTCAGTCATCTTATGGCTATTGCTCCAAATGCTTCTTCGTCTATCATCATGGGAAATACTAGCCCTAGTATTGAGCCTTATCGTGCTAATGCTTACAGGCAGGACACTTTATCGGGAGCATTTTTAAATAAGAACCGATGGTTAGACGAATTGATAATTAAAGCTTCAAGTGAAAAATCAGCCGACTGGTATAATGATGTTTGGTCATCCATTATCGCCAATGATGGTTCGGTTCAACATTTAGATTGGATGTCTGAGAATGATAAGGCTGTGTTTAAAACATCAATGGAGATTGACCAAAGATGGGTGGTTGAGTTAGCTTCCGACAGACAACAATATATAGACCAAGCACAATCATTAAATCTATTCTTTAGACCTGACGCCAATATTAAGTATGTCCATGCCATACATTTTACCGCATGGAAAAAGGGACTTAAAACTTTATACTACTGCCGTTCTGAAAAGATTGGTAAGGCCGATAAAGTCTCTAAGAAGATTGAAAGACAAGTTATCAAAGAGCTAGATATGACGCAGATTGCTCAAGGTAACGATTGTATTGCCTGTGAAGGATGAAATGGCATATTCAGATAAAGTATTAGACCATTATGAGAATCCTAGAAATGTAGGTACTTTTGATAAGAATGAAATAAATGTTGGTACAGGTTTAGTTGGTGCCCCTGCTTGTGGTGATGTGATGAGACTTCAAATTAAAGTAGAGGAAGGAGTTATCACGGATGCTAAGTTTAAAACATACGGATGTGGTTCTGCAATTGCTTCGAGTTCGTTGGTTACAGAATGGGTTAAAGGAAAAACAATTGCCGAAGCAGGAACAATTACAAATTCCAAAATCGCAGAAGAATTAGCTTTACCACCAGTTAAGATTCATTGCTCTATTTTAGCTGAAGATGCAATCAAAGCAGCAATCAAAGACTACGAACTTAAATGTTCATGTGGAGTATAAAATGGTAGAAGTTACAGAAAACGCATTAGATAAAATTAGAGATTTACTTGCTACTGAACAAAATCCAAAATTAGCAGTAAGAATGTTTGTTGAAGGAGGAGGCTGTAGTGGATTTCAATATAAATTTACAATGGATGAAGATATAGGTGATGACGATTTTGTTATTGAAAAAGATGGTGCAAAATTTGTTGTTGATATATTTTCAGCACAATATTTGACCGGTTCAAAAGTGGATTATAAAACTGAAAAATTTGATTCACAATTTGTTATTAGTAATCCAAATGCAAAATCAACTTGTGGTTGTGGGTCCTCATTTAACGCATAGAGAAAAAAGATATGATTAAAAAATTAGAGTTAAATATTACAGACCAACGGACTTATTTTAAGCCTTTCAATTATCCTTGGGCTTATGATGCTTGGTTAAAACATGAACAATCACATTGGTTACATACAGAAGTGCCAATGATTGAGGATGTAAAAGATTGGAAGAAAAAACTTAATAAAGAAGAAAAGCAATTCTTGACGCACATCTTCCGTTTCTTTACGCAAGGTGATATTGATGTGGCTGGTGGATATGTTAATAACTATCTTCCATATTTTCCACAACCAGAAGTAAGAATGATGTTAATGGGTTTTGCCGCTCGTGAAGCACTCCATGTGGCCGCATACTCACATTTAATTGAAACATTGGGTTTACCTGAAACAACATACAATGAATTCATGGAATACAAAGAGATGGTTGAGAAGCACGACTATGTTTTAGGTGTTGCTAGTAAAAATTCTACCAAAGAAAGCACAGCTACACATATTGCAGTATTTTCTGCCTTTACTGAAGGTATGCAATTATTCTCCTCATTTATTATGTTATTAAATTTTCCACGCCACGGTAAAATGAAAGGTATGGGTCAGATTGTAACATGGTCAATCGTTGATGAAACCCAACATTGTGAATCCATGATTAGGTTGTTTAGGACTTATGTTGAAGAAAATCGTGAAATTTGGAACGATGAATTAAAATCTAAGATATATACTATAGCTGAAAAGATGGTTGAACTAGAAGATAAGTTTATTGACTTGGCATTTCAAATGGGTGCCATGGAAGATTTAACAGCCGATGATGTAAAAAAGTATATTCGTTATATTTGTGACCGCCGACTGATTTCTCTTGGACTCAAAGGTGTATTCAAAGTGAAAAAGAATCCTTTACCGTGGGTTGAGGAAATGATTAATGCACCAACACACACCAATTTCTTTGAGAATCGTGCAACAGATTATGCCAAAGGAGCTCTATCAGGAAATTGGGACGAAGTTTGGGCTTAAAAAAGGAAAAAGATGACGGAGAAAACTTTATCAGGAGATTGTCTGAGTTGTGAATCAACTTATACTATACATTTTATGGAAGAAATGGTCTCACAAGAATTACCAGAACATTGCCCCTTCTGTGGTGAAACCATAGAAGAATTATCCGAGGACTATATAGAGGATGACGATGAACTGGAAGATGAGGAATGGGACTAAATTGGAAATATAATGGCAAAGATTTTACCGAAGATTTGGTTGGTAATAATTACGGGTTCGTGTATCAGATAACTAATCTGACGAATGGTAGAAAATACATAGGCAAGAAATTCTTTTACTCTGCCAAAACCAAACAAGTCAAAGGTAAGAAAAAGAAGTATAAGGCATTAAGCAATTGGCAAACTTACTATGGGAGTAGTGACAATCTGACCAAAGATGTGTTACAATTGGGTCATGAAAACTTTAACAGAGAAATATTACATCTTTGCCTTACCAAAGGTGAATGTGGATATCTTGAAGCTAAAGAACAATTTAGGAATAATGTCCTAGAAAATGACAACTACTATAACTCATGGATAATGGTTAGAGTTAGAAAAGACCACATTAAAGGATACAATGCTAGAATTCTTACGGAGTATAAGTGAACACCCATACGATACCATTACTTTCATATCAGGAGATAAAAAAGATTCTCTTGAGGTAATGGCAAATTGTTATAAAGACGGTGGTACAAAAATAGGTGGCTCAAAACTAGGTGATTCGTTTGATATCATCCTGTTTAGAGAAGATTCGGATGGCAAACTTATTGATCCAGAAAAATTTGAAGCCATACTTTTGGAACCACTAGAGTATATTTCCAATATGATAAAAAGTGATTGGTATGGTATTGTTGCTAGGAAGACTACCACTTCCCAAAAATTTGTTGATACTATATTTGACAAACTGATAGAAGTGTGATATAATAGAGTTTTGAAACTATTGAAAGTTTGTTATGTTACTCGTAGACTTAAACCAAGTGTTACTTGCCGGACTTATGGCACAAATCTCAGCACAGAAAAATACCAAATTAGAAGAACCTTTAGTTCGGCATATGGTATTGAATATTATTCGTAATCATGTTAAGAATTTCAAAGGTGAATATGGAGAAGTAATATTATGCTGTGATAATAGAAAATATTGGCGCAAAGAGTTTTTTCCATTCTACAAAGCAAGTCGTAAAAAGACCAGAGAAAAATCCGATTTAGATTGGCATTTTATTTTTGATATGCTAGCCAAATTCAAATTAGAACTTAAAGAAAACTTCCCATATAAAGTAATTGATGTTGAAGGTGCTGAAGCTGATGATATTATTGGCACATTAGTACCAATCTATGCTCGTGACCAGAAGATTTTGATTCTATCAAGTGATGGTGACTTCCTACAGTTACAACAATATGGTACCAATGTTAAGCAATACAATCCATCACAAAAGAAGTATGTAAAGTCGGAGAATCCAATCCTAGAACTCAAGGAGAAGATTATCCGTGGTGATAAAGGTGACGGCATACCCAATATGTTTTCACCATCAGATTGTTTTGTCCGTGACTTGAGGCAGAAGCCAATTACTAAAGTAATATTAGATAAGTATCTATGGGAAAATGTGGAATTATACAATGAAACTGATAAAACCAATTTTGCTAGAAATTGCACATTAATTGACCTAACAAAAATCCCAGCAGAGATTAAAGAAAAAATTATAAATACCTATGAAGAAACAAAACCAGCAAAAGGTAAATTGTTGAATTATTTTATTGAACATAAACTGAAGAACTTAATGGAAGTAATAGAGGAGTTTTAATGAAAAATTTATACGAAGTATTTGATGAGTTTGAAGAAGCAAAGTCTAAAAAAGATAGGATGAGTATAATAGAAAAAAATCTATCAAAAGTTTTGGTTGATGTATTTGAATTAACTTATCATCCTAAGTGTGAATGGTTGCTCAATGAAATACCTGATGGTTATAAGATTGCGCAAGACAATATACCTGGATTATCAGGTAATCAACTATCTACCGAGTTGCGTAGAATGTATCTTTTCCAAAAAGGAAATGCTGCAGCTGAGCAATTAACTCCACAAAAAAGAAATGAATTATTATTACAACTGCTAGAGAGGCTTGAGCCCCGTGAAGCAGAAGTGGTCATGGGTATACTCAATAAAGATTTGGGTGTGAGAGGTTTAGATTATAAATTCATAAAGGAAGCATTCCCTACACTACTACCATAAATGCAAGGAACGGAGAAAATAATAGTCACTTCTGGAGCGTTTGATCCGCTCTCATTAGAGGAACTTATTTTCTTGAAAAAGTGTAAGAGGATGTGTGATTGGTTAGTAATAGGAATACATTCTGATTGGTGGATGTTATGGTCACAAGGTGGATTTGTTCATAATTATGATACAAGGCGAGAAATACTTTCTAATTTAAGATGTGTTGATGAGATATTCACATTTAATGATTCTGATGGTACAATATTGCAATTGCTCAAGCTTTCTAAAATATGTTATCCAAATGCACAATTGGTTTATATGTCGGATAATAATCTAAACAATATGACTGAAACTAAAATTAAAGGCATTACTTTTGAAACAATGAAATAAGGAGAAGTTGGTGACAAAATTCGTAGGAAAGTTCCGTAAGAACCAAGATTATAACGATGATTACAAATATATGCCTCAGCGTAAGCATCGCAATGAGCACGCAGAAATCAAAAAATTGAAAAATCAAAATTATGATGATTTTCTCAAAAACATAGACGAAAATACCAAAACACAAGAAAACAGGTAATATGTTGTTTTGATACAACAAACCTATTGACTTATAGCCTGTAGTATCGTATAATGGATTTCTTAGTTGAAAGGACTCTATTATGATGATATACGGTTATATTCCAAAATCCAAACCAAAGAAATTATCTAAAGCTCAGCAAGAGCAAAAGGATGATTGGGTCAAATCGCTCAATAAAATATCAGGAAGACGGATAATTGCCTTTCCTAAGAATATTTCTAAGCCTTTTCCATCACCTAGGATCCCACCTGGCCGAGAAACGCCAAAATATGCGTCCTTGGATACAGGATTCATTCCTTGCACAAAATCAGTAGATGGAAACACATACACAGGCGCAAAAATGAAGGGAGTTGCAACAATGCACAAGTCCAACGCAGTTCCTGTGTTTACCGACAACGAAGCAAAAGAAATTTCAAGCATGAGGAGATAAAAATGCTAATGGAACACGAAAAAACGCAAATTTATCAAGGTATTGACTCGGTAATTTTTAATTTGAAGCACTTACCTATTGATGATGTTGCGTATTTTTTAGTAAAATTCAATCCGAAGCTGGCGGATGAGTTGGCAACATCAATTTCTCAGCAAATTTTTGATAAAACCGAAGGAAAAAAGCATGAATGAGCAAAATACACAAACTGGCCAATATATTTGGCTTAGTGCCATCACAGATGATGGTGAAATACCTGATTGGAAGCGCCTAGATATAGCCACTAAGAAGTGGGCTAATCTAACACAAATGGAAAATGATTTATCCGACTACCAAAAACGAAAGGAAATGTTTCAATGATTTATCAAACAATAGTTAAAGATGCTAAAGATGGCTCGGGAGATAGTATTTTAACATTTCCACCAGAATTGCTTGCCGAAAGCGATTGGGAAGAAGGTGATACTATTACTGTTAAAAGGGAACATAGTTCAATCCATCTTATTAATTTAAGTGCGGCCATGCGTCAAATGAACAAGAGTGTTGCCAATAAACAACAACTAGCTTGACACCTACCGTGGTTGTGTTATACTATTATTTTACTTGATTAGGAACTATATTATGAATAAAAATGCTCTGTCTTTCGTTGAGGCTTGTGAAAGAATATTTGGCAATAATGCCGTTGTAACTAGAGACGGTATTGCTGAAGTGGTAAGTGAATCTGGCGCACCTTATCCTTATTGGTTAGTAACCAAATCAGAATTTCGCCATGGTAGAGGATATTACAAAGTGCCATCATCTGGTAAAACAATTGCAAAAAAGGAATCAATTAAACAGGAAGAACCTGAAATGGAAGTAGCATATCAAAATGTTGTGCAATTACGACAACCTAAAATGGTTGATGATAATGAGCCTTCTGTTCCTGCTAAGTATCCTGATTATGTTCCTTTTGGCTTTTTCAAAGATTTGCGTAACATTCTAAAAACAAAAATGTTCTATCCTATCTTCATTACTGGTTTATCAGGTAATGGTAAAACATTGATGGTTGAGCAAGTTTGTTCTGAATTAGACCGTGAATGTGTCCGTGTTAATATCAGTATTGAAACTGATGAATCCGATTTACTTGGTGGCTTTGCTTTGATTAATGGTAATACAGTTTACCATGATGGCCCCGTAATCACCGCTATGAAGCGTGGTACAGTATTACTGATTGACGAAGTTGACCGTGGTTCCAATAAACTATTATGTTTACAAGGCATATTAGAAGGTAAACCATACTACAATAAGAAAACTGGTGAAATGGTATATCCAGCTAAAGGTTTTAATGTTGTATGTACAGCAAACACCAAAGGTCGTGGTAGTGATGAGGGTAGATATCTATCACAGATTTTAGATGATGCGTTCCTAGAACGGTTTCCTATTACTGTTGAACAGAATTATCCTGATGCTAAAACAGAGAAGAAAATCCTTTCTCCGTTAATTGATGACCAAGTATTCGTTGAGAATTTGGTACAATGGGCTGATGTAGTTCGGCAATCTTTTAGCCAAGGCGCAACAGATGAGATTATCTCCACTCGCCGTTTGGTACACATTGCACAGGCTTTCAAAATCTTTGGTGATAAAATGAAAGCCATTACATTATGTGTTAACCGTTTTGATGAAGAAACTAAAACGGCATTCTTAGACTTGTATTCTAAAGTTGATGTTACCGTAGAATCTCCTGCTAATACAAGTATCAATCAAGTAAATGTCCCGTAAAAGGGATAAATCGGCACTTGAGAAATTAAAAAAAGTTGCCATCGATGAAAATGATCCAGAGGACATTGATGGCATACTTGATACCTTTGCGGAACTATTAATATATAAATGTGTAGATATTGTAGAAAAAAAAGGTTACCGAACTGAAGAAATACTATGCCGTTATTTTGGTATAGATTATTGATGTATGAAAACAACACCATGGTTGACACCGACCGTGGTTCCTGTATAATGGTTCTATTAACTCGGAGAATACATGGAACTTATAGAATCTAAATCGTTACTTGCCAAATTGATGGCCACAGAAAATCTTATCGTAGAACAGCGGCAAGTACCAACTGCTATGTTTGATGTTAAGAATCGTATTTTAACATTACCAATATTAGATAATAATATCTCTGGTTATCTTTATGACCTTTTATGTGGTCACGAAGTTGGCCACGCATTATACACTCCAGAAGAAGGTATAAGAAAAGCGGTAGAATTAAAATTGTCCATGTCAATGATGAATGTACTGGAAGATTCCCGTATTGAGCGTAAAATCAAAAACAAATATCCTGGTATTCGTGCCTCATTTGTCCGTGGTTATTCCGAATTAATCGCAAAAGATTTCTTTGGTACAGCTGGCGTTGATATGAATACACTAAACTTCATTGACCGTGTTAACCTTTTCTGCAAAGGCGGACCCACTCAAGGTATTAAATTCAATGAAGAAGAAACCTCACTCTTAAAAGAAATTGAATCAACACAATCCTATGATGATGTAATTGAGCTTGCAATAAGAATTGGTCAGTTTATGAAAGACCAAGCCGAAGAAGCGGAGAAGAAAAGAGTAGAATCTGGTGACCAAGAAGAAGATGAAGAATTTGATAATGATGGTTATGAAGATTCTGAAGAAGAAACTGAAGAAATGGAATTTAAACCTAATTCACCAGAAGGAAGTTATGATGAAGATACATTTCAGCAATCGGATGAAGTTAAAGAAAATGAACAAAGTGGAACTCAGGGTGCCGGCGTAGAAGGTCACAATGATATTAAATCTCATACCGATGAAGCGTATGAAAGAAACCAAAATAGATTATATGCGAATACAGGTAGAGAATATTATTACGGCAATATTCCATCCATCAACTTGGATAAAATGATTATTCCATATAAACAATTATGGAAAAGATATAAAGCCGAAGCTGCAGAATATGCAACTGATCCTGTAAGTTTCCAAAAAACTAGGAAAGATTCAACTAAAGTTGTATCATATCTAGCCAAAGAATTTGAGATGCGCAAAAATGCTGACCAAATGAAACGCACATCTATTGCCAAAACTGGTGAATTGAATATGTCTAAGATTTATTCTTATGTGTTCAATGAGGATATCTTCAAGAAAGCCACAGTAGTTGCTGAAGGCAAATCTCATGGCTTGGTCATGTTCTTAGATTGGTCAGGTTCAATGTCCGAAAATATTAACAATACAGTCAAACAGTTAATTAACCTAACACTCTTTTGCAAGAAGGTTAATATTCCTTTTGATGTATATGCCTTTTCATCCGAATATGACCAACATGATTGGATGAAAGAAACTTGGAAAGATGGTAATATTTACCTAGATAAGTGTAACTTGTTAAACATACTTTCTAATAGAATGTCTGCATCTGAATATTCGTATGCTTGTAGTGCACTATTGTATATGACTACTGGTCATCATAGATTGAATTGGTTCTGCCTTGGTGGTACCCCACTCAATGAAGCAGTTATTGCTGCCATGGAAATTATTCCAGAATTCAAAAAACAATATAAGCTACAACTTGTTAATGCTGTATTCCTAACTGATGGTGAAGGACATGGCGGTAACATGGTATATCGTAATCTACCAATAGAAGGTATTCCATTCAACGATGCGGTAACACATACTGCTGAAGAACAGCTTGTACCTATGAGAGGTTTGACCAGACAGAGATATGGTTCTTGTAATGAGATATATGTTATTCGTGATCCTAAAACAAAGAATCAGGTTATATTAAATGAAGGTTCTTTCCAGCAAAATATTACTGGTGCATTTCTCAAGTTATTAAAACAGAGAACAGGATGTAATGTGGTGGGCTT
>Ga0209500_10001193_pt1 | contig 20097 bp, 39 predicted proteins | sample S_140212_EF_Meta_FD_187323 | JGI IMG/M metagenome (GOLD analysis project Ga0209500, IMG submission 187323) | Freshwater microbial communities from Lake Simoncouche, Canada to study carbon cycling - S_140212_EF_MetaG (SPAdes) (version 2) | ecosystem: Environmental > Aquatic > Freshwater > Lake ... | reverse complement strand
TGTTATGGCTATATTTTTTACTAAAACCTACTTACTTACCTAGAATTGGTAAGCAGTTTGATACTTCTCAGTACAAAAAGATAGTAGAGATACACGATACTACGTACAAGAAGGTCTATATTAGTACGTACAAGAAGGGAAATGATATACCATTCTATATCATTGATTCAGTACAGATTCCTGTACACGATACTTTATACGTATTAAACGACTATTATAAGGTCAAGGCCTATTCTGACACTATTAAAAAAGATTCTAATATCTTTGTAGTGAATGATACTATCAGCCAAAATAGGATTATTTCAAGAGGATTTACAGCCAATTTAACCGAAAAAACCATAATTAAGAGAGAGTACTACGCTAGTAAACCGACTAATACCCTTTATTTGGGCATTAGAGGCTCATACAGCCCACTTAATGGCTTGGAAGTACTAAGTCCTTCCTTGATGCTAGGTGTCAAAAATAAGGCTCTAATAGGCTTTAGCGTAGATATTAACAAAAATTATAATATTGGCTACTCAGGTAGCTTGTATTTCAAAATCGGTAAAAAGTAATAAATGGCTGCCAAAAAAGAATCAGGTATAGGGTTAAATCCCTTGCCTATATCGTTTAAAGATTTCGCTAAAAATCCAATCGTAGGAACCTTATTTGTCGTTTTAATCGGCATTTCCTATTTGTACATAGACATCAAAGGCACTTTTAAGGATCAAATTCAAAGCCAAGAATACAGAATAACCAACCTAGAGCACAAGGATTCGCTAAAGACTCAAGCTTTAATTGAGTGTAAAACAGCCTTAAGTGCCACTTCTACTAAGCTAGAAACCCTAGAAGATATGGGAGCTATTAAAAAATCAGTCAAATAATAGCAATGAAATTAATAGTATTATCCCTAATATCAATATTTTCTTTAATAGGTTATGTCAATGTCGGAGCTGATACTGAGTCTCCTATAAAAAAGGAAGACAAAGAGTTCCAACAATTAATGACTGACTTTAATAAGACACTAGAACATAATAAAAAGGTACAAGTACAAGCTGATGATGCTAAAGAGAAGCTAATAGTAGCTACGACTAATAAGATAATTAAGTTATCTAACGAGAATAAAGAACTTAAAACTCAATTAAATGAAGCTAAAGCAATTTTGGATTCTATGTCTATCGATACTGGTAGTTCATTCAGCTTATTGCCAATACCCAAAGGTTAGGAAGATAAACCAGGACTCTGTTGTTATAATGACCTTAGAGCAAGGCAAAGAGATTAACAATACTTTTTTACACCTTAACAACAAAATAGACTCACTTAAATACACACTATTTTATTACAATAAATTAAAGAATAAATATGATAGCTTATATCAAACAATATATCAAACAAAAGATAGCTTCTATAATTGGAAGTGGAAATATGAAGCAAATAGAAACACTTATTTCGCAAGAGAAACCGAAGTCGAAAAAGACAAAAAATACGACTTCGCACAAAAGGTAATTTTAATAGCAATATTATTTTTTCAATTTCAAACTATAAAATAATGAAACAATTCTTTTGTGATGAATCAGGTCAATTAAGTATGAAGCGTATATGTGGTTTGTTATGTGTAGTAACGTTATGCGTTACTATGTATCACAATAGTTTTAGTGAAGAACATATAGCCCCCTCAGCAATTCTAGTAGAATCAGTAGCTTTGTTAGCGTTCGGATGTTTAGGTTTAACATCTGTAGAGAAAATATTTAAAAAATAGTTATGAAGTTATCAGCACATTTTGCGTTATCAGAATTTACTAGAAGTGAATCGGCTAAAAGAGAAGGCTTAGATAATACACCTACAGCAGAACATTTAGAAAACCTAAAGACACTTTGCGAAAAGGTGCTTGAGCCGATAAGATTACGTTTCGGCTCAATCAATATTTCTAGTGGATACAGGGGAAAGATGCTCAACCATTTCATTGGAGGCTCGGTAAGTTCAGATCATTGCCTAGGCCGTGCGGCTGATATAGATATGGATGATAGTGGAACAGGAGTTACTAATACAGAGGTATTTAATTATATAAAAGACAATCTTGACTACGACCAGCTAATTTGGGAATTTGGTACTAAAGAGAAACCTGATTGGGTGCACGTAGGATATAGAGGTAAAGACAATAGAAAGCAAACCTTGAGAGCAACCAAGGTAAATGGCAAGAGCCATTACTCACCATACTAACCAAAACCAACCAATATGGCTAAAACCAAAAATGTGGGTATCATAGGTGATACGCACTTCCCCTTCTGCCATCCTAAGTACCTCGACTTTTGTTATGAGGTATTCAACAAGTTCCAATGTTCTGAAATTGTTCACATCGGTGATGAAGTAGATAACCACGCTATATCATTCCACGAGACTAACCCTAATGGGGAGTCAGCTTCTAAGGAGGCTATTATGGCTATGCAACAGCTTAACATTTGGTACAAGAAATTCCCTAATGTAAAAGTCTGTATCGGTAACCACTCAGCCCTACATAAAAGAAAGGCCATAGCGAACGGATTACCTGAACGATTTATTAAATCTTATGAAGATGCTTGGGAAGCTCCTAAGGGCTGGAAATGGGCCTTAGAATGGGAAATAGATGGTGTTCTATATACTCACGGCACAGGATCATCAGGACAAGCTGGTGCCATCAATAGAGCAAGAGATGCTCGTCAATCAACAGTCATTGGTCACATCCACTCCTTCGGTGGTGTGCTTTATAGTAGCTCAGATAAGGATATGATATTCGGTATGAATGTAGGTTGTGGTATAGATATTAACGCTTACGCAATGGAATATTCACGACCTTTCCCCAAACGACCAACATTAGGTTGTGGGGTTGTTTTAGATAACGGAAGAATTGCTATATTCGTGCCTATGCCATTAGGTAGCAAGATAATAAGGCTACCTAGGAAGTAGACAATTAACAAACTCACTTTAGACAATTAACAAATAAGTGTGTATCATATTGATAATCAATAAGGTATGCACTTTTTATTTCTGTAATAATTAAAACGTAAATTTGTATGGGCGAACAACATCCTGATGAAGTAATTAAGGCTCTAAAATTAGAGCAGAAATTATTAGAAGATAGACTGAAAGATGTAGCAATGAAACTAAGATTAATCATCATTAAAGAGAGTGCAAGAGATGTTACTGCAAATCGAACAGCTTACGGAAGACGATAGCTATGATTTAGAAGAGTGTACCGAACAAAGTAATGCTTGGATAAACATTCATTTAGTTGAATCAGTAACAGAAGATGATGAAGACAAAGACAGATGCTATGTCTATATGCAATCCCAAGACTTCTTCTATATTAATGAGAGCTCAGACTCTTTTATCAAGAGATATCAAGAGGCCTTATTCGGAACCGTTATAACAAGGTTCTACGATAAAACAAATAGGAATACATAAGAAGCTCTCTCATAGTTGGTGGTTTTTGGTTTCACCCTCAGGTAAAAACTGGGGGTGTTTTATTATAAAAAAGCCCCTCGTAGAAACGAGAGGCTTACCTTTATTTCAAAAAAAACACACAAACTACTTCTTTTTAAACTCTTGCATTGCGTAAGTTAACATACCAACTAAAGTTAATACATATAAACTTCTAGTAACCCAATGCCATACAAGTGGATTAAACTCATTTACTATAAAAGCAAATGGTAAATAAACACCTGCAAACAAAACTAATAAATTAATTATAATTTCCTTGATATTTGTTTTCATAAGAATAAGTTAAAATGGCAAGTCCTTTTTTGGCTTACCGTCAGCTACCCAAGTATCTAGCTCGATGTAGAAACCTGCCTCACCTGGTTTAGCATCCTTTTTGTTTTTAATAAGAATGTTAGCCCAACCATTATTAGTTGCTGCGAAGTCATTCATTTTCTTTAAATCATCAGGGCCGAAAGATACTTTCTTAAACTCCCCAAATGCTGTCTTCATTGTGAAAGACCTTCCTAGGAAAATCTTCTCTTTAGTTACTGCCATTGTTTTTTGTTTTATTTATTAAATACTATTGCTCTTTGATTCAGGCTTTGTAGCTGCTAATATTTCCTTTAGCTTAGGCCTATGTTTCATATCTATTGCAAAATCTGTTAAGACTTGATTAAAGAAGTCAAAAGTTTCCTGTGAGAAAACATCTTTGTTTTTCTTTACTGTTTTAGGGGCTTTCAATTCTTTGTTTTCTAATTCTAATTCTTCCATTTTGTTTTGTTTTAACGGCCTTGACCTCGGTAAACCTTCGGCTTAGGGCTGTGTTTATTAAATGATTTCTTTGCTGAACCTCGTTTTCTACTTCCGAAGCTCACCTTTCTCGAATCTCCAGTCTTCGTTTTCGCCATCTTTATAGATTTTTACTTGTATTGTTTCATCTCTTACTTGTTGGCATAGCATTGCAGTTCCTCCTGCCATTGATAACTCTTCTAAAAATACCATCTGATCTGCTGACATTCTATCACCAATAGCTTTTATCTCGCAACAAACAAAGTAACCATACTTTTTATTGTAACCAATGATGTCAGGAACTCCTTTTCTACCTATGAAGGCTCTACCTCTAACAGCTAAGTTATTATTTCTCCATACTTCATTGCCACCATCCTTTAAAAAGTCTAACATCATCTTTGTTAAATTACTTGCTGATAGGTATGCCATCACCAAAATTACAATATATTATTAATATACATTAATACCAGCGTATAAGTTCATCGGTTGGCATCTTGACATATTTTATTTTATCCTTTACTTTTATCTCACCTATTCTCCAATATCTTCTAGCCTTTACTCGTAAAAACTCTGCTCGTATAAAAACTATTCTATCTCTTAGGTCTAAGTTAAAAGCAAAGAACTCTACTCTTTCATCTGATATGCCACTAGGCTGACCATCGTTCTCATACTCTAGCAAAAAATAACCCTTCTTTAAAGCTTCAGTTTGATGTATAACTAAAACCTTAGTACTCTTAGCAAATATTCTTATAGCCTGGTAAGTGCCATCTACAGCTTTAGCTGCTTCTATCTCAAACTTTCTTCTATTTCTATAGCCCTTGGACATAATCTTGGAAGGTCATTGTTTCAGGTAAAAATCTTAATGCTAGGTTTTTAGTAGCTCCGTGTCTATTCTTCTCCACCTTACAAACTACTAAATCATTAGGAGAATATTCTTTACCACCAATCTCTACTGATTCAGTTTGTTCGTAGTAGCCTGGTCGCATTAGCATAATCACAGCATCTGCATCTTGTTCAATAGATCCTGATTCTCTAAGGTCAGATAACTGAGGCATCTTATCTCCTCGTTCTTCTACTCTTCGTGATAATTGGGATAGGGCGATAATAGGTACTTCCAACTCTTTGGCAAGTGCTTTTAGGCTCCTGCTAATGTAGGATACCTCTTGCTCTCGGTTTTGGTTTGACTTGCCAGTACCACTCATAAGTTGAAGGTAATCGATAAAGATAATCTTTATGCCATACTTCTGTTTAAGAATAGTTGCTTTGGCTCGTAGCTGGGTTACACTAATACCGCCCATATCCTCTATGTAGATGGGGGAAGTAAGTATCTTGTCGTCAGTTCGCATTAAGTGAACTTTTTCGTTATCGGTCAGTAAATTCATTCTAAGACGTTTTAAGGGCAGTTCAGAGCTGATTGACTCTAACCTTTCAACTAACTGATTGGAGCTCATTTCGAGGCTAAAAATGGCCGTAGCGATGCCTCCTTGGATTGCTATGTGGTAGATACTAGAAAGCATAAAGGCAGTCTTACCCATTCCAGGTCTAGCAGCTATGATAACAAAGTCAGGATCTACCCAACCGCAAAGAGTGTTATTAAGCTCCATAAAGCCTGTGTTTATGCCTAATAACTGACCACTTACAGCAGCATCACGACCTTCATTTAGCTGCATAATGATTTGGTCTATAGTCTTTTCGTATATATTACCAAACTCTTGTAGTCCTAAAAGTTGTTTACCAAACGTAGCTAGGGTATCATCAGTAGATTCAGCACCATCAAAGGCCGATACCTCCATTAATCTGCCCAGGGTTGCTAACTTTCTACGCTTGTATAATTCTATTACTACCTCTATATGAGTGTTTAGGTGAGCAGTAGATACGACACTATTCGTAATCTTTGATAGGTATAAGGCTCCTACTTCTTCTGAATGTTTGTTGTCTATAAGTCGTTGAAAAACAGTACTTAAGTCTATTTGTATATTCTTATCATACATCTGCTTGATGGTTCTAAATATCAGTTGGTGTCTTAAATCGTAAAATATTTCTTCGTTTAAATAGTTAACTACTAAAGGCAAAGCTCTTTTATCTAGTAAAATTGAGCCTAGAATATTCTCTTCAAGCTCTAGGTTTTTTGGTAGGTTTATTACATCCATTATTTAAGCTTTATTTTAGTTGGTGTGTTAGGTTCAAAGTTTTTACTATTCTTAAGCCAGGTTCCTACTCTTCTAGCTATGTCAAAGAATTTTTGGTCTTGGTATCTCATCTTACCTTTAGCATCTGCTTCAGTCCAATAGTCTAAAAAAGATTGATATTGATTCCCAAGTTTATCCTTAAAAACTTCTAGTCTATTGATAAAAGAATCCTTATCGTTATATATCTTATTAGGTATTATATCTTTGTTATTAATAACTATATTATTATGTGCCAGTTTTCTGGCTGAGGGGTAAGCCGATTTTTCGGCTGAGGTAGTAGTTTTTTCAGGCCTAGGTATATCAATGTTAATTACCAATGATCTATAGTCAAAATCGCCATTATCTTTTAACTTAATAATCCTTCCTAGTATCTTCATATCCTCTAACTTTTTAAGGTGGTCTTTAATCGTAGACTCTGAACAATCAAGACAATCTCCTAAATACTTGTTAGATGCAAAACAATAACCTCTTTCATTGCTTAGATTAGATATTAAAGCTATTAATAACTTTTGTTTATCAGTAAGCTCCTTGCTTAATAAAACCTGTGCAGGTAGAACTGCGTACCAATTATGATTCATAATAATAAAAAAAGGGCTTCAGACTTACAGGTAATGCGACTACCTGTTCATCTTCCACCCTATAAACTCTTTTTTTGTAATGTCGCATATTACAGAGCAAATATAAGATTATTTAGATAGTATTCTAAAAGCCACTACTCTCTCTTTATCTAAGTGCTTAACCATAAACTTCTTCCTAGCAATAGGATTTAATGACTCTCTGATGCTTTGTGCTGTCACTTTAGACTTCCTACTAGCTGCTGCTATAGATTTAAAATGAATCTCTTCCTTGTTGTCTATAAACACCATTCTAACTGGTATGTTATTCTCCATCCCCTTTATCTCTTGACTCATATGGTTTAAAATGGTTTTTTAGCCCTTTTATAAATTGTTTGTTATTATACTTAAACTCTCTTTTGACGAAGAACTCTTCATCGATTTCTCCTCCATCCATTGCGTTGGGATATACGAGAATGTCGTCATCGTAAAAGTTCCTAACCATACCTGTGTCGTATAGTACGACTTTCCAAACTGTGTTTGTATCTGATCCGTAGTCAATCCAGGCGATTGCTTTTCCGTACCCAAGTGGAGTGTGAACATCTATTGTATTTTTTAATTGGTATATCATTTTCTTATTAGTTCTTTGAGTTCTACTACTGCCATTGCAGAGCAATAGACAACAATAAAAACAGGTACTGCAATAAAGAAAAATTTTAACATCCCTAATGTTGCTTTCATATTATTTCTTTAAAGATATTTTAAATGTGGTTGTAGATACTCTAGGTGCTGGGTGTACCATCTCGCCAGTCTCAGGATCAACCATAGCAGAAATAATAGTTCTAAGCATCTTTTCTCTTTCCTTAAGAGCATACTTAAGAGACTCTACTTCGTTGTTAAGTTTAGTCCAAGAGTAATCTTGGTCATAAATGTACTTAACTCCTGATTCAATCTTAGTAACCTCACTACCTAAGACATCAGCCTTACCACCAGGATACTTAGCTAACTCATCTACTACAATTTCTCTAAGCTCGCTACGAACCCCATCAAATAATTGTGCGATGGCATCCATACGAACTAATGTTTCTAGTGCACTATCGCCTGTCTCTTTAAAGTGTTCTACAATAGTTGTCTTGATTAAGTCATTGTTAAACTTACTAGGTTCATAGGTAGATAGTTCTACCTTAGGTAAAAATATTTCTGTACTCATTATTTTTTTGTTTTAGATGTGAATGATTCTTTTTTAGACTTAAGCAACATTAGTAAAGCTTGGTCGCCATCTATGTATTGCTTGTATCCATAATATAAATCTACTAGCTCCTTATTTTTAGTGCAGTCAGTAATCTGCTTAATTAATTCTACTCTATCAACTTCTACTTCTGCTATCTCTTCTACTTCTACCTCTTGTACGACAGGTTTTTTGTGCTCCTCTTTTGCAAAGTCCATCTCTTCAGCAGGTGTAGCTTCAAATCCTGCTGCTTTCATTAACCAAGCAAGTAAGTTCCTATAAGCCTTACCAATCGCCCTTGTCTGTGCCATAGATAAAATAGCATATTCATCAAAGTATCTCTTAGTTTTTTCGGCATTTGAGCATAAGGCAATGCCTGTAGCAACGAGCTGACCTGTAGTAATATTGCGTACCTCACAAGTCGCCATATATTTAATAGCAGTTTCATTGGATAGATCTTGAGTAGATGTAATAATTGGCATCAATCCTAGTGAAGCTCCAGCAAATTGCCATCCCTCCACATTAACGAATTGTTTACCTTGAATGTTAGACGATAAGCCTTTCTCTTTGATTAGCTTAGATAACTCTGTGCTTAATTTAAGCATTGAATCCTTGTTGATTAACTCATACGAAGGACTAGTTGTTTGTAGTTCCATAGTTTAGATTTTTTGGTTGTGTTTCTTGATAATAATAAGCTTCTCTTGTAGGATACTTTTGCCATATAGACAAGATAGATTCCATTAACTCAAGATTAGCTTGTGAATAATTAATTTGGTGGATAATCTTAGCGATGAATAATCGCTTTTCAGAATCATCCCATAGTGCGAATTGACTTAGCATACTTTATGTGTTTTTTGGTTGGTAAATTAAGTTTAAGTAAGAATCTAATCTCATCGAATTGCTCCTGGTAGATGTCATTAGTCTTAAGGTCTTGTTGGTGCATACGCAATCCGTGTAGGACAGTTGTATGGTCACGAAAAAATAACCTGCCTATTGAGGCTACTGTGGCTCCTACATAAATTTTTAGGATGGCATAGCACATATTCCTAGTAAGCACTAGAATGCGTGATCTATCTTTAGACAAGGCATCTTTGTACCTTACATTCATCTCCTTACATACAAACTGAATTAGTAATTCTCTATCAGGTTCTTCAAAGTTTAATATTCCTGGCATAGCGTAGTAGTGTATTTTATTCGGTGAAGTCATATATTTGGTTTTTTAATTCTTCTATCTTTTTGCGATAGAAAGCTTCTACAATTTCAATCATCTCTTCGTCAGCCTTAGCCAACCTAGTGCGAATCTTATAAGGTGTGTACCCTGTAATCTCACAAATCTTTTTTATATCGCCATACTTAAGCAAGGCACGATAGTCTCTAATTAGCATCTTTTAGTTTTTTATATAATTTGTAATGTCTGTCTATGCTACGCATAGCTCCTTCAATCGATGTGAAATAATCAGCTCTCCAATAGTAGAACTTATCTAGGGGTTTTTTGCTATCCCAATGGATAAACATACCACGATAGATGTAATCTTTTTTCAGTCTCTCGCCATCAACGACTATCATAAAATAATCCTTAAGGCCTTTTTGTTTTAGATGTGATGGTGTAGGGTGCATACTTATTCAATTATGGAGTAAATAGTTTCAGTTACCTCTTTAGTAGGCTTTAAAGATACTCCACTAGCAGCTTTTATAAACTTTTCGTAGGCACTATCTTTGTCAGTACTAATAGAACTATCTACATAATAACCATCTTTTTCGGTATAGTATCTTACACCACCTGTGATAGTATTAGTTTCTGTGATAAACTCGAATTTAGACATATTATTAGGGTTTTTGGGTTACTTTATTAAGTTTTTGGTGCCTTTGAAAATAAGATTGAACTCCACTTGAGTTGATTTGGCTCTGCATATTCTCATAATACACAGGATCAAGGAAAGTTTTTGCTTGGTAGTTGTAATAGACTTGCTCACCTGGTGAGAAGTTTTTGCCAGTCAGACTGCATCTGCAATCGTACTTGACCGTAATTAATTCAAATGACATAGATGGGGTTTTTGTTTTGTTTGACGAAGTTAAGGAGTTTTTGTTATTGTTAAGGATTTTTAGCAGGTTTTTTGTTAAGGTAATCATAAAAGATTTTTGCTGCTATATGCAAGACTTTAGTATCTCAATACAAAGATCCTCAGGAATCTTGCTTCGTTCATAAGCATTGGAAAGCCCTTGTGTACCTGTTCTTGAGCCTCTTGGTGCTGATATGTGACACGAAGATCCATTTGAGCACATAGGCCTAGGAATCCATTTGTCGCTATTAGTCCATATATCAGTTGGTTTCATCCTGGTATCTCCATACTGACAATAGGTAACTCCTTGCCTCTTTAATTGTGCCATTATAGGCATCTTGCGTAACATACCTCTAGGATTCTCAATAAAAAAATAGGTCGGTTTAAAGTACTCTATAATCTCGAGGGTTTTTTGGACTAGCTTAAGGCCAAAGTCTGCTCTAGGATTTTTAGGTATGTAGTTGTCACCAATCTTTGTCCAGTTCTTACCGATGGCCGCCACGCTAAAGGCAGTACAAGGTGGTGAGGCCCAAATAATATCAGGCTTAAATGGGATTTTTGTCACATCAAATTCTAGTATGTCGGTGACATAATCAATGCCTCCGAATTGTTCAATGTCGCTTGAGTAAGAGTTAAATAAAAGTCCATCGGCACAATTACCAATGGACTTACTTCCAGCGAATAGTTCTAGTACATTCATTTGATTGTTTTAAATATGCCCTCCCCAAGTTGTTTTACCTTTAGAATTATAAACATCGAATCTAGTTTCAGTAGTTGAATCTATTTCATCAAATTTATCATTTAAACCAAAGCCTCCTTCTAATTCAGCCTTAGACAAATTTATTTCTAGTTGTTCGCTAAATACATCATTGTTTATTAGATACTCGTCAACTTCATCGTCATACATTTCAATAGGCACTTCAATAGTAACTTCTGCAATCTTGTGATAAACTACTCTTGTGCTAATAACTACTTTTTTTGTTTGTTTTGTGTTTTTCATTTTGTTTAATTTAATTATGGTGTGAAATAAGGTTAGTGATTGATTGTATTAATTCTTGTCTTGTAATAGGTTTTTGCCCTTCTTCATCGCAATCCCAAGAACCATTCCAATCTAATGAGTAAGCTAATTCCATTAACTCATCTCTATTTAGATTTTTAATATTCGATTTATTAAAATCAATATTGCTAAAAACCTGTTGCGTAAACATATCAACTAATTGTGTTTTCAAATCATCCAATAAATATTGATGATATGGTGATATGTCACCGCTCGATGTTTTGTACTTTTTATGTAAAGTATTAAAAATTGTTTCCATAGAAGCATCTAATAAAATAGTAGCATCTACTTTAATTTTTGACTTTAACGGTTTCATTTCTTTTGATTTAGCTAGTTTTTGTTTGTAGCCTAGTTCATAGTCGTGTGTTGTCATTTTGTTTATTTTTAGTTTGTTTGAATAATATACCAAAGTTCATTGTACCAATGTATAAAAGTTACATCCTCGCCATTAAATTTTCCTTCCTCAATCCACACCTCTTCAATGGTGTCTTTAGGTGTGTCCTTTAGCGATACTATAGAAGATTTTTGCCAGTTTGTTTGTCCTTCCGAAATCGCATACTCTTTTAAAAGTACTTCCAATTTGGAAATATCATCAGAAGTGTACTCACTCCTGTCTAATAATAAATGAAATTTTGTGTTCATAAATAAAGGTTTTTGTTGTGTTTAATAAATAAAAGTAAAGGAAGTTTTTGTTATTGTTTAAGATTTTTGCGTTAATATTTTGTTAATCCAAGCAGATTTTTAGCAAGTTTTTGCCGAGGAGTTTTTGGGAAGTTTTTGTCATAGCTCTGATAGATCTAAAGTTGTAACATTGATGTTATAACATTAAATATTATTTATTGCATATTGATATAATACTAATAAAATCAGTTTATAGGCTATTTTAAGGCCCAAAATTTGATCCATTTTTTACGTTGGTGGCATAGTATTAAATTTATTTTTAACGGCCTTATTTCGCCTTATTTTGCTAAATATTCCATCCAACTTTTACGATGTTTTTTGTAGGTATAAACTGAGCAGCTATTTTGTAGCTCAATGAAATAACCTTTTGACATTGGATATTTAGCCAAAATGTAGGTGTAAGCCGTTCTAAAATTGGTTCTAATTACTTTAACCTCTTTTTTAGACTTAAGGATAAAACTGAAATCGTCCGTATATGTTAGGACGTTAAAAAAATAGACGTTCTTTAAAGCTGCCATATTGTTTTGATTTTGTTTTGCTCGTTTAAGGGGCTCGAACCCTTTGAACCTCCCAAAGGTTAAACGATTGCCAATTTATGCCACTACAAAGCCGCTAATATCTTTTTTTGCTTTGCCTTTTGCCTTTAAGCCAATTACTACATTAATAGGGTCAAAATACCTTAAATCGGTATCGTCTCCATTAATAACAGGAAACCCGTTCCAAAATTGGGGCAGCTCGTTTTTAAATACTACAGCAACGTTCCCGCCGTCCTTTAAAAGTCTATAGGCATCTAAATCGTTAACCTCTGAGCGGCTAAAGGTCAATTTATAATTAGTATTTAAATATCGTTTAATGTGATTATAATTTTTTGTGTAATCATAAAATAAAAGGGAACTATAAAAAGGGTCTAAAAAGTTTATCCCTGTGTAACGCTCAAGCAAATCTAAATGGTCAATGTCAGAGGTGCCGTTTAAACGAATTGCTATTTTAATATCCTTTTTTAGTGTTTTGTCGAATATCTTTAACAGCTCATTAGCCAATTGAAAATAAAAGGCCGACCTATCAAAGCCCCAAAACTTTGTTTTGTTAATCCTTGCATCTTGAACCGAATTAAAAATTCCGTGGCCCGCTGTATTTAGACAGCCTTTAATACAACCACTAGAGGCAAAAGGACAAACATTGAAGCCGCTTAAATTATAAGGGGCTAAATATAAAATAAAAGTCTCTAAAGCGTTCTTGATTGTTTTAGCGTTGGTATTGCCTTTGCTTAATAAGTTCTTAACGGCTCTATATGTTGGAGCTGTTATAGTTTTTGTTTCTTGTAGTGTGTTTTGCATAAATAAAGATTTAAGGTTATTTGTTTAATAGTGTTTTTAGTTCGTTTTTTAGTTCTTTAGCTTTTATTCCTTTGTATGTTCCTGCATTAGATAGAAAATAAAGAATAATACTTTTAGCCGTATCGCATCCGTATTGCTCCTGCTCGTTATTTATTGTCAGCATAGCAGTAAGATAAGGTAAAGCGGCATAGTTGGGGCGGTTCCAATCGTTTAAAATATCGGCCGCAATTTTGTAAACAGGACGTTTAATGTTTGACATTGTTACTTTTTTAATGATTGATAAATAGTTTTTAATAGTGCATATACTAGTATACTAGCAGCACAGATACAGATTGTTTCTAGTAGTGTTATTGTAGTGTTCATTATTGCTTATCTATTAAAAGGTTAATAAATAATTTGCCTACAAAGGCCATAAAGAAACAGAATAAAGCCAATTGAATAAAGTATAAATAAAGCATAAATAAAGGGTCATTTTGTTTTATAATGACGCTGTAATATACAAAGGATATTAATACAAACATCAAAGAATGTAAAAAATAATTTAATTATTTTATTGATTTAGATAGTGTAATTAGTACACTAAGTAAGCTAATTAGTATACATTAGATAGTTTATACATTGTATATTGTTATATTATCAACTATATTGTATATATTATATAATAGAGTTTATATTACCTATTATATTAGTGTATAGTAAAGTAAATTGAATATAAGTATTAAAGCCTGTTTGTTACTTTTGCCATCAGAGTGAGTAAACTATCAATATAATAAAACTACATTACTTTTGCCATTGGATAGGCTAAGAATAGGAGAGAGGATAGGTCTTATAATTTATATTATGTTAAATAGGACTAAGCCCCTCCCCTACCCTACCCCATACCCTATTTTTTCGTGTCAAAAAACAATCGTATGCCTTGGGCCCTTCATTATTCTGATATAAAACAAAGACTTAACCATTTTTGACATTTGATTTTTTTTATTTTTCTATATAACACATTATAAAAACCAATAATATGAATGCAGAATTCAAAGATATTACTAAAGAAGCTTTTATCATAGCTTACAAGGAGAACTTCGGTAACATAACCATCTCTTGTGAATCGGCTGGGGTATCTAGGTCATCGTATAACGTATGGGTTAAGAATGATCCTGAGTTTGCTAGGAAACTAGCTGAAATAGAACCTGAAGAGATAATGCTAGACTTTGGTGAGCATAAACTGATGGAACGTATTGCTAAGGGTGATACATTAGCTACAATGTTCTTGCTTAAGACAAAAGGTAAGCGTAGGGGTTACATCGAAAGACAAGAGGTTGCTCACGAAGGAGATGTGGTTAAGCAGATTACTGTGAATGTCTTAAAGGCTAGTCACGTTGATGAATTAACTAATGGCACTCAAAAGCTAGATGGTGATGAGAACGCACTAATTGAGGATAGTGGTTTTGTGGTTCCTGCTACTGAAGCTGCCAATATCCAAGATATACCACTTTACGAGTACGACAAAGAGGTAGAATTAGAGAATGAAGCTGGTAATTACGAGGAATAGTGTTTAAATGCCATTTTAAGGCTTATACAGACACTTTCTACCATAGAGTAGTACTATCTATCCAAAATGACATAGAGTGTCTTAAATCGCTTCTAAATGCCCTTTATGTTAAGTTGCCTTATTAGACAACTTGTTACCAATTTGGTTACATTTGGTAGTATTACTACTAAAATAATAAAAAAAGTAAACCTATAACTTGACTTTTCGACTTATATCAATCATTAAAAAGTCATATATGAGTCAAATATGGTGTTTTTTGATTCATATAAGGGACTTTACTGATTGATACCCCTACCTCCCTATAAAACGAAAAGTATTAGCTTTGATTTGAGCAAACCAAAAATTTTAATTTATTTCTATGGAAGTAACCACCAATGTCGTCTTTCAGATATTGAACGAATCTAAGAAGAGAATTTCTGTGATGCAAGGAGGAACGAGGTCAGGTAAAACTTACAATGTGCTTACCTGGTTTATTGTAAAGCTGCTACAAGAGAAAGGGAAAACCTTAACTATTTGCCGTTCATCCCTACCGAGCATCAAAGGTTCCGTTATGAGAGACTTTATCGAGATATTGTCTAAATATGGGCTATACTCAGAAGAAAAACACAATAAATCAGAGAATTTATATTTCCTAAATGGAAATACTGTAGAATTTGTATCTACCGACCAACCTCAGAAGATTAGAGGTCGTAAAAGGCATTATTTGTTTATTAACGAGGCAAATGAGGTGAATTACGAATCTTGGATGCAATTAGCCCTAAGAACTACGGATAAAATTGTACTTGACTATAACCCATCTGATTATTACTCCTGGATTTATGATAAGGTCATCCCTAGAGAAGATACTGACTTTACGATTACGACTTATAAGGACAACCCATTCCTAGATAAGAATATTATTGCAGAAATCGAAAGGCTTAAAGATGCTGACCACGAATATTGGAGAGTTTATGGACTAGGAGAAAGGGCTATTTCTGAAGCTACGATTTATTCTCATTGGAGAAGAAGAAGAAACTTCCCTGAGGGTGGAGATGTGTTTTATGGCCTTGATTTTGGTTATAACAACCAAACAGCCTTGGTAAGGTGTAAAAACTTCGATGGTGACATATATGTCGAGCAACTGATATATGATACTAAGATGTCAACCTCTCTTTTAATAGATCGTCTTAAGTCTATGGGCCTTTCTCGTAGAGATGAGATATTTGCAGATGCTGCTGAACCGAAAACGATAGCTGAAATAAATAAAGCAGGGTTTAATTTAAAGTCAGCTACCAAGGATGTGTTTGCAGGAATCAACAAGGTTAAATCATTCCCATTATTCGTAAAATCAGAATCTTTGGATTTACTAGATGAGATTAAAAACTATAAATGGAAAACAGACCACGATGGCAATACAATGGATGAGCCTGTTAAGTTTAGAGACCATTTAATGGATGCTATGCGATATGCTATTTATTCCAAATATGCAAAAGCGAAGCGAGGTTGGATTGTTTAGGCTAAAAATTTGTTACTTTTGTAAAAATATCTTATAGTGAAGTTAACGGACATACTAAGTGCGGTGAATCCTTTTAAACAAAAGGCAGCCACTAAAATAAAAACAACTCTTAATAATCCCTTCTCTGATTTTGGTGGTTTGATTGGCGGTAGAACACTTTACCCCAATTTGAATTACGAGAAGTTCGTACAAGACTATGATAACAATAGCGAAGTCTATTCTATCATCAAACGTATTTCTAAGACCATCTCAACAGTTCCATTTTACGTTTACAAGATTAAGAACAAAAAAGAACTAAATACTTACAAGGCAATGATGGCTAACGCATCAAGTGGTGCAGATGTAGCTAAAGCTGAGTTAGTAAGAATTAAAGCAGTTGATGAGATTGCTGATAGCCCATTAAACAAATTACTAGAAAAACCTAACCAATACCAATCTTTATCAGAGTTATTAGAAAACATTGTAGGCTATAAGCTTATTACAGGCAACTCTTATATCTGGGCGAATAGATTGTCCAATGGTAAGGTTGCCGAACTAGTTGTACTCCCATCTCAATATGTAGCTATCATCAGCGATGGTACTATCAATGGGGTTGAAGGATACTCTTTTACTTTAGTAGGATGGGATCAGTTAGCTGCAAATGATGTAATTCACTTAAAATACTTCAACCCTTACTTTAACACTAATGGTCAACAATTATATGGTTTGTCGCCTTTACAGGCTGCTTACCGAACTGTACAACGCAGTAACGATGCTAAGGATACCTCTGTAGGTATGTTGCAGAATCAAGGGCCTAAAGGTATCTTGTATGCAGATGAGTCAAATGACTTTGGCCCTGAACAAGCTGGTAAGTTAAAAGAAGATTTTTATAATCAGTACGGAACTAAAAACAAGATAGTTCAAAACGCAGGACAAATTTTAATCGCTGGTGCTAAGTTAGGCTGGGTGAATATGGGATTGTCTCCTGTAGACCTTCAATTACTAGAATCAGAGAAGATTACACTTCGTGAGTTGTGCAATGTGTACGGAGTGAACTCTGCGTTGTTTAATGATCCTGATAACAAGACTTACAACAATATGAAGGAAGCTAAGAAGGAAATGCTTACACAAGTAGTACTTCCTGAATTAGTTTTAATTCGTGATGCGTTTAATAGATTCTTTGAGAATGAAATAGGACAAGGTTACTATATCGATTTTGATATTACTGTGTTCCCTGAACTACAAGAGGATATGAAAGAACTATCTGCTATCTTATCTCAATCTTGGTGGATTACTCCAAACGAGAAAAGACAAGCTATGCGTTACGATACTGTTCAAGACGATGTAATGAACTCTATCTATATTCCTGCTGGATATTTGCCTATTGATGAATTGACAATGCTACAAGATCCTCGTAATGCTCAACAACAAGGTGATTATAATGTACCCCCTGTAAAATAAAATAAATATGGAATTCAAATCATTCGATGTATTACTAAAAGCTTTATTAACAAGCTTAGACATTAAATCAATTAACAAGACAAACCCTAAAGGAATTGCTCACGCAAATTCTTTGATTGCTAGTGGTGATGTTAAAGAACCATCTACTTGGGAACACCCAACTGCTGAAATGGAAAATGCTTATTTAGAAGCCAATGGTTTTGATAAGTTTTCTCAATGGTATTTAGGTGTAGACACAAATGCAGACCCTGAAACAAAAGCACATTATGGTTATGTTTATACTTCTGACTTTAAAACAGTAGATAGACAAGGATTAAGAGCCATTAGACAAAGAGCTGCTCAAAATAATCAAACTGCTATTTTTACAGCAGCAGGTAAGATGATTGAAAAAATAGATGCAAAAAAGAATGGTTAATGTCCAAAATCTTACAACCTTCTCAGCAGTTTAACCTGCAACAAAAGATTGCTAGAAAATCAATAAACGAATTTGCTCCTAAATTAAAGGAAGCATTGCAGTATGATTTTAACAAAGCAGCAGAGTTGGTTAAAGAACTAGGTGTAGACCAGGTGGTTAATTTCAACAAGACATTTTTCGACAATAACAAAGTTTCCAATATTTTACGAACTTTGTACGAAGGTACAGGTGGATACACAGCAATGAGGTATCAAAAGATATTTGACAAGTATAAAAAAGAAGAGACAATAGATTTAGATCCATTGAATATCTTAGACGAGTGGGTAGCATTTATGTTATCCTATTGGACAGCCATTAGTGGCCCTAAGATGTTTGGGATTCAGAATACAACGGATAACGAGATAGTAAGGATTCTCAATAACGTAATTCAATACGGAAGAGATAACAACCTATCAAGAGACGAAGTAAATAGTTTGGCTATACAGACTTTAAGAGAAGGAAAAATAAATAACGCAAGGAGTTTATTAATTGCAAGAACTGAAACTCATCAAGCTTTAAGTACAGGTGCAATGGGAGCAACAAGAGGAATTAATATACCTTTGCTTAAACAATGGGTTCACGCTGAATATGTAGCACTACCTAGAGCTTGGCATCAAGCCTTAGATAGACAGACGAATCCTGATGACGGTGGAGTGAGAATACCTGTGAATCAACCATTCCTAGTAAACACTCCTAAATACGGTGTAATTGAAATGCAATATGCACACGATGAGAACGGTGGAGCAGTAAACAACTGCAACTGCCGATGTTGTACGGTGTATATAGCTTAAACAAATAAATATGAGTAATTTTTATAACAAAAAGTCGATTGAAGGTGCTCCCATAGATATGGAAGACAATAGTAGAGTTATTACAGTCTACTATTCTGCATTTGGTAACGTAGATAGCGATGGTGATATTATTACACCAGGTGCTTTTACTAAAACCTTAAAAGAGAATGGCCCACAAGCTAAAAACAGAGTGTGGCATTTAATGAACCATTCTACTGATAAGCCTATTGCAAAACCTTTTGAGATCAGCGAAGATGCCTTTGGATTAAAGGCAAGTGTTAAACTACCTAATACAACCTTAGGCAACGACCTATATGAGTTGTATAAAGATGGTCATATCACAGAACATAGTATCGGATTTCAGACTATTAAGTCACAAGCGAAATCAGGTTACAATGAAATCAATGAAATTAAATTGTTTGAGGGAAGTTCAGTATTGTGGGGTGCAAACGCTAATACACCAACAGTTGGAGTTAAAAGTCAGATTAAGTCAACTCTAGTAGATGAGATGGGAAAGACCATTAAGTCTTTGAGAAATGGACACTTTACTGACGAAACATTCGAGTTGTTAGAACTTAAACTTAAACAATTACAACAATATCTATCTGAGATGGAAGATGAAGAGTCAATCACACCTGAGCCAACCGCTGAAGAAGCATTGCCAACTGAGGAAGCTGATCCGATGATTTCTATCGAGCTAGAGGTAAACAAATATTTACAATCATTTAAAATTTTTAACTAATGGTAGAAGAAATTAAAAGTGCATTCGAAGGCATTAAATCCGAAGTAAACGGAGCAATCGAAAGTGCGAAGGCTGATAATGCTAGTGCATTAGAAAGCATAAAGGCTGAATTAGAAGCTACTAAAGCTTCAATCACAGTTGTTAAGGATGAAATTGAAAAAATGGAAGCAAAACAAAATCGTGTTAAAATGAATCAAACAGAAGTAAAAGGGTTTAATGCTACCCTTGCAGATGCTATCGAGAACAATTCTGATAGTTTAGCGAAATTAGCTCGTGGTGAACAAAAGCGTTCAAGCTTT
>Ga0209500_10001192_pt1 | contig 20102 bp, 34 predicted proteins | sample S_140212_EF_Meta_FD_187323 | JGI IMG/M metagenome (GOLD analysis project Ga0209500, IMG submission 187323) | Freshwater microbial communities from Lake Simoncouche, Canada to study carbon cycling - S_140212_EF_MetaG (SPAdes) (version 2) | ecosystem: Environmental > Aquatic > Freshwater > Lake ... | reverse complement strand
AGAAAGTCAGTATCGTTTGCGTCAGTGGCTAACACGAGATAATACCACTGAACAATGGAGTCGTAAGGGCGCAGAAGATGCTGTGGAATATTACGACAGTGTAGGTGGAGCTATGGAGGAGCTTAAGAAAAGCTACGACTGGGCCTGGTTGGCTAGCTATGCTTTGATAAAGCGGAATCTAATACCGCATCAATGATATACTCAACTTCGAGATCACTAAGTTCTGGATAGATAGGTAAACTTAGCACACGTCTACTTAACGCTGACGCAACACTTAAGATATCCGGTCCGGTATACTCTGCGTAAGCAGGTAACTCATGTAACGGTTCCTTATAGTGTACCCGTGTTTCAATACCTTTAACGGCTAGATTACGCTGTAGTATATCACGATTGTCCACATCAATGACAAACTTGTGATACGAATGGGTTTCAAAGTTATTCACATCAATCAAACTCCTAATACCAGAACCTTTCAAGCGACTTGTCCAGTACAGTGCGATATTCTTACGTCTAGCTTGCCAAGCATCAATGTACCGTGTTTTAACCATCATTTGCGAGCAATCTACTTCACTCATGCGGCTATTGGTGCCAATTGCGGTGTGTCGAGGTTTACCGTTGTTGGTCCACTCCCTAGCAAACTCTAATAGATCCATATCATCTGTTACTACTGCACCGCCATTGCCATAGGCATTTAGGTTCTTCATTGGATCAAAACTAACGGCAGTGGCATTGCCCACTCTATTCGAGTTGTTGCTTAACCAATGTTGAGCACCGTCTTCTATAATCAAGTCGGTACCCCAGAAGCGGTCTGCGTTGACCGCGGCACCATACAGGCCAACCAGCACAGTTGCTTGTACACTTAGGTCGTGTGGTACTTTATCTTTGTTTAATATGCCGTAGACATCGGTATCAGCAATATATACCTCCCAACCGGCACGTATGAATGCGTTGGCTGTGGCCACGTAAGTCATTGTGGGTACAACTACTCTAGGTGGGCTTGTACTCGTTTGTAGTCGATAAAACTCGGCGATTATCTCCAAGGCCTGACTACCCGAATGGCATGTTATAGCATATTTGCTATGATTCTTTAGAGCTAGCCAGTTTTCAAATTCAGCGGTATAGTTGCCCTGCATGAGTTGGCCACTGCGTAACACTTCGTCTGTGGCATCTAATATCTCTGTGCGAAGCGTGTTATACTGTTTTTTTAGCCCAGTAAAGGGAATTGTTAAGCCATTCATAATATCTCTGGAAGCCTTCTTCAACATCAATTTTAGGATCGTAGCCAAGAATTACTCTAGCACGATCAATATCTAATGCACCTCTACTAGGAAAGTCCGCATCTTTATCTCGAACTTCCACAGTGCCTTTGCCTACAATTCGAACAATCATTTCTGCGGCTTCTAACAATGTTACTGACTGTGACTTAGTAATATTATATATACGATTGGCACTCATAATACGTGTAGCAGCGGATACAATACCATCAGCGGCATCATCTACATAGGTAAAGTCCAAGGTTTCTTCTGCTCCGTTTACCTGAAGAGTTTCTCCACGCATAGCGGCCAGCATAAACTTGGCAACAACTCTATCCTCAACATCGAGCGGTCCATATACAGCACTGGGACGTATGATAATGTAATCAAACGCACCGCGACGATGATAATCTTTAACCAGTTGTTCCCCAGCCAGTTTCATAATACCATACTGCCCAATTGGATTACACTCAGTATCTTCTGTGACTTGATCTTCAAAATCACCATAGACCATTGAGCTACTAATATAAACAACACGGCCTACCTTGTGGGACTTGGCACTTTCTAAGATGTTAATTAACCCTTCCATCATGACTTGTGCACCATTTGCAGGATTGGCATTAACTACTTTTTGTCTAGGAAAGCTGGCCATATGTATAACGACATCGGGTTGGTGTTCACGGACAAGCCAGTCAATTCCGTCTCGGTCGGTAATGTCGATTCGATAGATTCTATCGGTGGCAATCTTTTTACGACGTTCGGTCATCAAATAGTCAAGCTCGTCCTGCGGTATAATGCCGTAGTTGGTTTGGGTGTCTGTGATAACAACTTGGTGTTCTTTTGCTTCTAGTCGAGCGGCTACGTTATGACCAATAAGACCCAGCCCGCCTGTGATTAAAAATTTCATTTACCCCACCTTAACAAATACTCTGTTGCCAACTGATCTTCTATTTCACCGTAGACTACGATTCGATGCCCCCAGTTATGTTCATCGGCACGTACAATGTATCGTGGATCTGAACAATGCTCCATTACCCACTGTCCTTGTTCTGTTTGTTGCCATTCCCACAATGGTTGTGCGGCATACAGTTCTGGATCCTCTACATCACCCATGCCAAACGAATGGAAGTTGATTTTTTGCATACTATTAATTATAACAGAATACCAATGACTATGCAAGTAATTTAGTGAATGGTTTGATCTTTTGGTTAACGGTTAACAGATTGCCATACCCAATTGTGTAAGCGTCGTTTATCTTTAATGTTAAATCAATAATCTGATTATATTTTTTATAGTCGGCTTCGTACAACCAATTAATTTCATTGACTCCATGGTGTTGTTCGTTAGTTATTAGTTTTGTTTCTTTATCAATTAACTTCACATTACCACCAAGACTGGCCAACCAACGGGTAATTATAGGAGTTAGTATATCAGAATGTCTAAACATTTCAACTGTCAGAAACCCCCAGTATCTGACAACGGTATCTTCCCAAATGATATCACTGGTAAATGATTTTTCTGATACAATAATCTCTTGTGTGGCATCTGCTAATTGCTGTTCAAATGATGTAAATGATGTTAATCTTGCCGCTTTTAACTGGGGATAACATTCTTCGTAAAACTTTTTTAAAAAGTCACTAAACTTCCAACAATGCGCCTTGATAATACTGTTAATGGCTTGTCGGTAAACACCTGTCTGTGCTACAAAGAAATAACACATATAAATGGCTAACATGGAACGATAATCATCTCGAGAGCAATCGTTGTGCCCGGTGACAAATTCTAATGCTTCAAACTTTCCATTTGGATGTATATATCTAGTAGTAATTAGTCCCCACCGCTCTCGATATTCTCTTGAATATGTTTCAGCATCTGGACTTACAAATTGTTCATAGGCTGTAGCAAACAAATTATATTTGTAAGGTTTATCAAACTCCTGATACCATAGATCTATTGTGGTGCCCGGTAATCCGAGTATAATTTCAGCACTAGCAGATAAATTAAATTTCTTCTGAAGATACAAGGCTAAGTTCATTTTATCTTCGGCGCTAACATCTACACGCTGTATGTTATCTAACACTTGTTGATGGAATGATTGTTGACTAACTTTATAGTACGCTACTAACTTGAACTTGGCGCAGATTTTTAATATTTTTTTAATAAGACGAAACTTCTTTTCTATTTTTGCATATCCAGCAAAGTGTAGCTCCTGAAATATTTCCCCAAGACTTGCTTTGTTTTTTTCAAGTATGTACAGAATAATCTTTAAGTCACGTTCGCCTGCAGCACCAAAGTTTGAATCAGTGATATAAATGGATTTAATGCCAAACTCTACTAGAGCGTTTAGATCTTGTTTAACAACATCAAGGTTTTTAAATATCATTTTACTACCAACACCGCCGCCCCAATCACAAAAAGAACAACTAAACGGACATCCACGAGTTGTTTCAAACTTAGCTACCATATTTGGGCTATCTCGGTGTTTACGATATTCTGTTAGATATTCTTTGATTGCTGGCAACTGTGCTTGGTATGATGAATAGTTCCAGTTGAATTCTCGTTTGTATGTTTGTTTTTTGCTTTTTAACAACAGTTGTCTAGATGATGTAGGATAAACAATCTGCTCAATTAAATTCCAGTCTACAGAATTATTATCATCAAGATTATCTAATATATCGCATATTGCTAGTTCTCCATAAATTTCTCCTGGTAAACTGGCATCAATGAATGGATATTTTTGAAACCAGTCTTGATTATGTTTAAAAAACTGTTGTGGACCACCAGTTATGATTAAACAATCGGGATAGGTTTCTTTAACCCATTGGCATAGTTCTAAACTTCTTTCGTAATTCCATACATACAAACTAACACCAAACACACTAGGTGGATTCTTGGATATTGATTCTTTTATTTCATCTAAATCGTAATAGAATTCACAACTGGGAATAACCCAGTTATATTCACCAACTCTTTTTCCATTTAGCTCGTAATATGTTTTAGCACTAGGCCATAGCACTGTGAGAAAATCCCACGAGTCCTGTAATAATTGTAAGAAGTATATGTTTTTCATTATGCACCCCGTAACAGGGACTTATTATACTTACTTCTTTTTGTCGGCTTCGGCTGACACCACACGCTGACGTAATCCTGAACTGGAGAATGAGTGATCGCGTCCGTTAAAGATTGGAACAATAGCCCGACTGGCGCCTTCTCGTTTACCGGTATATTCTTTGTTTTGGTATTCAACACCCAGTACACGAATATCAAGCGGAAGTATTAACAGCAAATCGATCAAGTCTTGTTCGGTTTGATACACCACAACTTCGTCCACATAGCGGCAAGCGGCCAATTGTATCTGTCGTTCCACAATACTTTGTACAGGTTTGTTTTTGGTGTCGGGTCTATCAATTGTAGGGTCAGTTTGTAGACCAGCAATCAAGTAATCGCAATGGTTCTTGGCTTCGGCTAGCATGGCAATATGGCCTGCGTGTAACATATCAAAGGTACTGAAAGTAATGCCAATCTTCTTGCCATCATCTTTGAGCTTACGAATGTGATTGAATATCATACTACTATTATAACAGAGTTGTTGTTAATTCACAAGGAATTCTGAAACCATTGGAAAGATTGATTCCAGTGTCGGTGTTTGATGAGATAACGGATCAGCTTTTCGCTGGTGTCTGTGTTGGTTTGATTGGCTGGGTTGCTGACCCTGGCACAGTAAGCAACTAGTTCTTGAGCATTTACTATGCCTTGCTCTACTAGTTCCTTACTGGGTTGACTACTGCTTACTAGTGTGACTTTCAAAGTTTTCCTAACAACTTATCTGTTTCAGGCTGTACAAGATTGGCCACAGCAACAACATCTACTACAAAGTCTACATCACGAATTTCGTGATCATGCTCACTGAAAAATCTAGTGAGCATCTGTTCAACTTCTGCCAGATCCAGACCTTGCTTTAACAAGGTATGCACATTGATGGTTTTTTGACGACCACCTTCTAATTTAATTACAACCTTTTTGATACATTCTAAGGGAACATCAGTTTTGTTTACATCAGCAAGAATGTGTTCCCATTGGGTTAAGAAATCATCCGTGTGTTGCATCAGCCACCGCAGTCTTTGGTTTGTTAGGACCACGGGTGCGACGTTTAGTAGCTTCCGTAACTGGGGCGTCGGACTGTACTGTTGGTGCTACTGCTCTAGATGACACTGTGGGATCCATACGTTCTGCATCCTTCTTCATACGGGCAGCTTCGGCAACCATGCTTCTGGCATTGAGTTCCATTGCTTTGGCCTGTGCCAACATATTGGCCGCAATGTCACGATCACTCAATGCACCTTGTTGTCCAGCATTCAGTGTAGGAGGTGCAACATAACCAGACTTGGCAACCTGGCCAGCTTTGTATTCAGCTTCAGCTTTGCGTTTAACGTCCGGAGCAACCATACCACGGCTAGCATCATTCTCAGCCATCTTCTTGATAGCAGCCTCGCCCTGCTTCATTTCGTTCAGCATCTTGTTGAGTTCATCCAAGCGGATCTTGGCATCAGGTGTTGGAGTAACAATAACATCACTAGTACGTAGTTTTTTAATCATACGCTCTTGATGCAGAGTCTCTAACACAGGACGACCATCCGGCAAGTAACTACGGTGTAGCGCATCAGCCAGTTCTTCGCTTTGCTGTGCCACGTCGCTTTCCAAGGCCTTCTGGATTGAATCTTGCCAGTGTGCGTGTAAGGTATCTGGGTAGATGACCAAGCACATGTGATCTTCGCCTGGGACCTGACGGAACAGGATACAGACTTTACGGTCTCCGTGTTTACCTACGTGTTTCATAAATGCCATGTTATTCTCCTTGAGTTTCGCCGGCTTCAGCGTTTAATGCTTCTTGGGCTTTCGCCTGAGCTATTACTGCTTCTAAAAATACAGTGAGCTTGTCATAGACCACTCCCACTTGTGTAAGTTCTGCACCACGGAATGCACCACGTGTGCAAGCCAGGTCAATAATGTTCTTGATAGTGTCAAGATCTGCGATTGTGATTTGTGTATTGTCCATATAGATATTTACGACTAATACATGCCGTTAATTTATTTTTACAAAGAAAAACACCCCTAAATGGGGTGTTTTGGTAAAACTGACCTGCTTAATCGAGTTCCAAATCCTGACCAACCATATCTACCATACTGCTATAGCAGGTAGGGCAAAATGCCACAGGTAATATGCCAAAGTGTCCTTGAATGCCACCTTCATCGTCGGTGAAGTCACAGGCACATACATTACACTTGTGATCTGTGCCCACGTGGTCAAATCCTTCGATCATTCTTCAACTCCAAAATGTTTTTTTAATGCTCGGCCTATACCAAGAGTAACACCTTCAACTTCTGAATTATGTTCATTGGCAAATTCAGCACATTCCCGCACAATCAACTGGGCAAACTTTTCAATTTCGTATTTGAAATCATGTCCATCAATGGGATCGTTAGAAATATTAAATCCAGCCTGTTCAGCAAGTTCTCTGATCCGATCTTTCATTTTGTATCTCTCAAGTAAGGTGGTATGTCTGTGTCTGTAATAGCCTGACCAAAGTGTTCCTTGATGATAAGATTCCAAGCTCGCCCACGGCTGTATATGTTATGACTATAGGCCAAGTCAGCACAGTCCTGTACAATTAGTTGAGCGAACAGATCCAAGCCCGCTTGATCTGGATTATCCGCAATGCCGGCCTGTTGCTTTAGTGTTTTAATTTTATCACTCATTAGTATTCGCTAGTGTCCACGGCTATAATAATAATAACTACAGCAATCAACACTAAAGTAATCCACATATCCATTAGTAGTTTTCCTTGACAATGTAGTATTGGGGCTTTTTATATTCTTCCACGATCTTTTGTTCTTTGATAAACCGATTCATCTCAGGTGCAGTAAAAAACATCTTGTGGATTACTGGCTTGTGGGTTGCAGTATCCACTACACTTAGGAACCAGGATTTGACTGCCATATTAGTGTCGACTTTCTTCTTCGTAGTAGGCATACTGTCCAAACGGTGGAACAATAGTCTTGCTACCATGGATAATAAACACAGTATCGCAATACTGCTCATCACCCCAACTACCATTAGGGTAACCGTCTGTGAACATGATATGACGCTTGGGTTCGATTTCGTTTTCTTTGAAGTATTCAAACACACAATCAAAGTCTGTGCCGCCACCGCCTGCAATTTCGTAGCCGGTGATATCATCCAAGTTCTCACTATCAAACTGCTGTGGATTGTAAACCCGTGTATCAAACGATAAGACATGGATACGATAGTTAGGGAACTGCTCCATGATACCGGCTACTTCACCCAGGAAGTCTCGGAGCATTTGATCACCCATTGATCCTGAAGCGTCAATACTGACAGCAATATCGATCATTGGATCCAGCTTCATACCAGGCATAACGGCATCCATGTGCCAGCCTCTGCGACTGTTACGCATCCAAGTATAATCACTTTTAATAGTACTTTCTAACTGCATACGAAGCAACTCACGCCAGTTCATCTTGGGTGCAGTCATGTCTTCAATGATACGTTTAACACCTGCGGGCAGATTACCCGCACCGTCACTTGCGGCCGCCGCTGCCAGCACAGCTTCTTTGATTTCGTCTTTGATCTGTTGACGTTCTTCTGCACTCAACTTGGGACGGCCACCACCTTTGCCGTTTTCCTTACCATCGCCGTCTTTGTCGGATCCTTCGCCGTTGCCTTCACCATCCAAGTGCTCGTCCAGCATCTTGTCAATAAGCTGACCGATATCAATTTTTTCTGCATTTTCGTACAAGAGATCATAGATCTCTTCTGACGCCATACCTTCGTACTTACTATCATACAAGCAAGGAACACTTGTAATAAACTCGCCTACACGATGTTTTTTCAAATCACCATTTACACAATAGTCGTTGGCGATGTTAAACAGCATTGGATCACGATCGCCACGACGTCCAAAGTGATCATACACACAATGCAAGACCTCATGTCCAAACAAGAACTCAACTTCTTTGGGTTTGAGCATGTCTACGAATCTGCTATTGTAGTAAAAATTACGTCCGTCTGTTGCGGCAGTACTACACCATTCGTCAGCGTTTACTAACTTGAGACGGGTGGCCAAGTTACCAAAAAAGCTGGCACGGAGCAATAGGCCCACACGGGCAGTGATTAATTTTTCACGGATTTCACGATCCAATTTAGCGTCAGTAGGACCGCACAAGTTCTTGAACTTGTTGGATTCTTTTTTGTTTACTGAAGTGGCTGTGCTCATAAGTGTCCTAATTATTAACTATACTACTATTATACTACGAATGGAATTTCTGGTCAACCGTTAATTATTAAGGTATTTAAGCACAAACCAGCTCTGTTGAGCTTCGTTATAGAAGTCTAAATGCACCTGGCTTTCATAATGATGACGGTGATTCCAACCCTCGGCCTTCATTAGTGCCCATTCTACTGTATCGTGCGGAACTAGGCCTTGATGATGGCGAATGGTAAACCCTAGTTCACGTTTCATACGCCAGCTTACTAGCATGGTAGCACGACCATATTCTTCCAACAAGCGATGGTGTAGTTCTTCAAACTCACGCACACTGTGGAATATGATTAGATTCTTTTTAACGGTTGTTTTCATCTAAACTTTAAACTAAACAAGGTAGCATCTCGAGCATCGATAAAATAGAACGCACAGGCTTCGTCAAAATAAGCACTAACATCAGACGTTTCAACCAGTTCTGACCATACCAAACTTAACTTATTCTCCGTGCAGTATTTTTTCATAGCCCACATTCTGAACGCAGGATCGTTAATATAAACTGCATGGCATTGATCCAATAGTGAATCTGCAGGTCTAGGAAGGGTATAATTGTTTACATACATTATTGGCCAAACTTTAATAAGAACACAGTGTACTTCCGTTCATCTATGACAGCATATTCTAACTTTAAATCATCACCATCGTAGACCAACTTGACACCGTAGTATTCTTTTACATAGTCGTAAAATGTTAGGAATCCTTGCCCAACAGGCACATCACGTGCTAGAGCATCGTACTCATTCTTAACTCGCTGTAGGCGTAAAAAGTGGGTGGTATCACCGCCTATGATGGTATCTAGTCTAGCGGCTGTGCTGGAGTAGTATTCGTCCTTACTCACCGGTCCACCATTTGATTGTTTTTGCCTTGAGTTTAACTAAGGTAAACTCGTGCGGATCTACCGACCGATGCCCGTGCCACGCTGGGTGTACTTGATATACACCGTTGGCATTTTCCAACCATACTCTAGTGCTACGAGCTACAAAGTCGTCGTGTGTTTTAAAACACATCTTGCCATTGTCTGCAGGGCTACAGTTATACATGCACCAATAACGCCACTTGTCACCAAAGACGGTGCCGTCATACTTGGAATCTATTTCGTAGTAGTAGTTCATATCGACTTTAATATTTGATCCATTAACGGAATATAATATTGTTCTCCTACATGGCAACCATCAGGGAATATTGCTGGATTATCTTTAATTATTTTTTCTGTCATATCTAGTAATTCTAATTCCAGTAAACACTCATTGCGATTATATGATCCGTTATCGCACATTCTCACCACATGATGAAGAAGATAATTTACCGCAATTGATTTGCTATTTTCTAGATTTAAAACTTGTTGTAACCAACAGTCTAAGTGCCAATGCACGAAACTAAAATTTTTAATTGATTCATTTAATTTTCCAGACGCCCCAACAACTAAAAATGGAATATGATATTTTTCATACAGTTGTTGACTGTATATATAATTTTGATTGTTTATATAATTAAGATCTTTAAAAAAATGTCGAAATGTTAATCCTGGAAATTGTCGTAGCCCTAACTGATTATCAACTTCTACACCATAATCCAAACTTATAAAGTTTGTAAAATCTCTTGCTGGTTCAACGTGAAACCAAAGTATATAATCAAAGTTTGTGTTACCTTGTTGCAATACTTGAAAGTCTAATAATAGTAATTGTCCAAAATTACTGGCACCCCCGGCTGCTAGATTAGTAACAGTGTGGCCTTTTTGTTCTAATATTTGGTCTATTGCCTTATATCCTAACTCGCCTGGGCAATTTAATGCCCAGCTATCACCAATAATACAAAATTTCATATTAATTCCTTGTCAGGTAAATCATCATGATTTTCTTATCCATTTCAATTGAAAATACGTTTCCCACTGCCGGTCCTTAAAATCAAACTCCACTGTGGCCGGAGTTATTACGTCGTCGCCTAACCATGTATTTACTGCCGGAGTAAAACGCCAAGTGTAATCCGCATCACGACGCAGTCCTTGATCGACAATTTGATCATTGTACAGGAAAGCCTCGTGGGCTGTTTTAACTATTACTTTTAAGCCCATCTCAACATAAACAAGACATAGTCTGAATCCCATTCAAACTCAAACACACCTTCACTAACGAACAACCAAGGGCCTTCGCAGTTCTCATCGCACCATTCAATACACGGTGTCCATCCTCTATAGGCCACATGCCCATCTCCTGCGGTTGGTGCCTTAACACTGGCTATTTTCATACAGGATCACCGTGTCGAATCTTGAACCACGACAGTTCTTCATCACCGCGTAGGTAAACAGTAGACGCACCCATTCTAATTTCAAATCCCCAATGGGGATTATGTACAGTATCGCGGTCAAGTTGTTCGGCTAGTCCATAAGTCTGTGATAGCCATTGCCTTACTGTATGGAACTCCAACATTCTACCTATCCTGATTAGATACTTGAAATGATCGTTTGGTACTGTATCTTCTAACACATACTTCACTTGCATAGCGGCCATCTCCGCCATAATCCGATCGTGATCTTCTTTCCAATAGTCATATTGTGTCTTCATAAAAGGTTGGAGGGCGGTGCGAACACAGCCCGTGTAATAAAACTACACCACCCTCCTTGGACGACTAGGCGGATGCCTGTAAAATATACTTGCCATAACGTTGATGGAACTCATCAAAGTTTTTCAACTTGGTGGGTTGGAATGGAAGATTATATGTTGTCAAGGCTATCCTTGCCCCCATTACCACCAACTCAGTTTCAAAGTTCTTCATCATGTAAGCAAAGAAGTTATCGGCCATTTCATGGAACTGTTTATCCGCAACCTTGCGCTCAATTGCACCCTTGAGCTCATAGCACATACTGATCACCAAACTGTACATGGCTGATACTTCTTTGACATTCAGCTCTTTTTCCTTGCCTGACAAGATATCTTCGGGCTTGGGCATTTTACCAGCAATCTTGCGGTGTGCCATAAACTTCACAGCAAGTCCTTCGCCTACAGTACCAGCAATCAAGTTCATGATAGTGTCGTCGTCGCCATCTTCGTCTTCAAGCAATTCGCTTACAAAGGTCCAGCTTCGTGGTGTAGCAAAGGCACGGCTTGCTGACTTGGCGTCAAAGTCATATAAATCTTGCTTGGCAAAACTCAAGTAACCCACCACGTCCTTGTGGATGTTCTTGTTCACTGCCCACTCCTGCCATGAAGCAAAGTCACACTTCATTTCTTGGTGTATGAAACGATTTGCCAACGGAGTAGGCATACGATATGTAACACCTTTGTCACTTTCGCGATTACCTGCGGCAACCAGCACCACATTCTTGGGCAAAAAGTATTTGCCAATGCGTCGATTTAGGATCAACTGATAAGCCGCGGCCTGTACACTAGGCGCTGAACTGTTCATCTCATCCAGGAACAGGACTACGATTGGATATTCAGCGGCATATTCTTCTGTGGGCAAATCAATCGGAGCCGCCCAATCCATCTTGCCATTGTCTTTGTTATAGAAAGGAATACCACGAATGTCTGTGGGCTCCATCTGACCCAGGCGAAGGTCAATCATTACACCGCCCAGTTCCTCAGTGATATCTGCCACCAATTCACTCTTACCAATACCAGGAGGACCCCAAAGGAATAATGGGCGTTGTTTTTTAAATGCTTTGAGTAGACTCTTGCGAGCTTGAGTCGAAGTGACTGTTCTTGTTTCTGACATGGCTGTGTCCTATAAATTACTTACTACGGGTTGAAATTAATTACTATACAACTATTATAGCAAATTACGCATTTTGTGTCAAGCGGTCAATGATCTGTTGTTGCAAACCAGCAACATCCGCACGATCCACATAAAAGTCGGTGCGTGGATCATAATACTCACCAGCTTTAGGATCGTAATACAATACAGCACCACTTGGGTAATGAAAAGGGCCTTCTAAGCCTGCACGTGGGCCAAAACTGGGATCATGTTGGAAAACGGTATAGGCCATCTTGAACTCCTTTTAATTACTATACTGCTATTATAGCAAAAAGGCCATTGATGGTCAACCAACTATATTATTATATAAGGTACTTGTTAGTAACTATGGGGCAGTAGACCACGCATTTATTATTTGACCAGTAGCATACTCAGCAATTAAAATTCTGGTAGGCCGTAACAAATTAAAGTTTTAATTCAAAGTCTTTGATGTATATAGCCTTGCTTAACAAAACTGGAAATCCGTTTTTTGGAGTCCATAAATCTTTATGAACATTTTGCAAGTACTCAATGCCTTTTCGCCAGGTGTTATAGGCTTCTTTTTCTGCGGTTAATGCATAGTTTTTAAACGTACTAGACTCGATACTTTCAGTACCGTAACTAAAAGCCAACTTAACTACCCCTGTACGTGCCATTTCATTATAGACCTCTGGACGACCAAACGCCCTATTCCACTGAGCAAACCATTCGCTATTGACGCTGTTTTGAACTTGATGAACAAATTCGTGACTACAGTTAGAAAAACTCTCAAACCAGCGTATGACCATCCATGCTTGTTTAATATAAATTTCTGCAGATTCGGGGCTTAAAAAAAACATTTCATAATCGGTATCAAAGTAGTGAAACAGTGACACATCTGGTACTTGTACATACCAACGATTGTTGACTAAATTTACACGAGGTTTATCTACGCCATTGATATCTATTCGTCCAAACACATGATTTAGATTAGTAAATTCTGGTTGATATCTAGCAGTATTGGCTCGTGCTTGTTTGGTGAACTGTGAAAAATTTCCTTTGTCGTGATATATCCAATCTGTACCATGTTCCTTGTAAAACTTAATAGGGGTTTGTGTACTGTATTTGATATGTCGAATGTTTAGCCAAGGTTGGTAGAGTTTTTTAACTTGTTGTATTTGCTCCAACGCCAATTGATCCTCAAACTGAGCAACATGATCCATCCAATCACGTCCGTAGATAACAACTTCATCTAATCTTGTTTTTGTTCTTATAAAACTATTGAGAATTGCTTGACTATCGTAACCACCACTGTACCATAAACACACATAACGATTTTGTTCTCTAAGTAACCGCACACGCTGATCAATTAAAAAGTCTATATCATCTGCAGGTTCTTTGGTCCAGTCATAGCGAGCATATTCATCGTCGGCAAGATAAAAATGCACTTGGCCGATGTCGCCACCGGCCTTTTCTATGGCACTGAGTTTGTTGGTGGTTTTAAAATCCCCAACCTGATAGTATAAAAATTCTCTAGTGTTCATAGATCCAGTGGATCGACTTTTTTTCTATAGTTATTGATAAAATTATTTAAAAACGTGCCATCTTCATGCATGATATATTGATCACGTTTTTTCAAGCTGTCCACTACTTTTGGATCCTTGAGAGATTCTAGCAAATCTTGTTTGAGCTGACGAGCCTCTGCAGGATCAAAACCTGGGCTCAATGCTAAAAATACACCGCCGGTAAATTGCTCAACACCCAATGACTTTTCCACTGATGGCACACGATGACCGCCGACATTTAATTCTTGATCAACTGTGGTCCCCAGCACACGTAGTCTTCCAGCACGAGCCAATTCAGCAATGGTCGGAGTAAGAGTCACTACAGCTACATCTGCATCACTGGACATTATTCCATTGATAACTTCCGGAACACCTTTGTATTTGACTCCTTGTACTTGATCCTTGCTCCAGCGATATTTTTCTGCCAACATTTTGAGATTTACCACTTCCACATGATTGGCATGGGCCACAAAAGGCTTTGAATGTTGCGGCAAAAGTTTTACTATGTCTTGCATAGTATGAAATGGACTGTCGGCTCGAGCAATCCACACAATTGGACTCATCGCAATGGGGCCAACTGCATCAAAGTCAGAATTTGTATAGGGAAGATCTTTCAAAATTTTATGATTGAACACTAAAATACTAGTAGTGGTCATCATGATGCCAGGTTTAGGCAATTGTTTAAAATGAACCACTCCAGGAACTTGATTGCCACCACCCACGCTTTGTATAATCAAATTATTTCCTGTACGACGGTTATAGGCTTCTGCCAACACTCTAGCAGTGATTTCGCTGGCACTTCCGGCAGTGTTGGGATTCACAATCACATAGTCACGAGCCGACGCAACGCCAGCTAATGTCATTAATAAAATACATAATAATTTTTTCACTTTGGCTCCTTTATAAAGTCGTCGGAGTCCAATCCAATGTGAATAGAAATTCTATCTTCTGTTATGTTTTCGACTCCGTGTAAATATTGTGTGTTCATAATACTCCAGGCATTCACGGGTAATTGAACTTGTTCAACTATATCAAGTTGATCAAAATCATTAATCATTAACCACTGTTTCCCGGGTCTATAAAATGATTGTCCTTTTTCCTGATACCAAACAGTACGACATGTTGGACCACCTTGCTCTAACACATACATTAACACAAATTCTCGTGTTTTGTCTGTGTGAGGACCTTGATATGCTGACACATCTGCTGATGTTCTTGAGACTGAACATTCAGTGAACTCATTGACAATGTTTTCTTTAATCCATTGTTTAAATTCTGTGCTTAGGTCCGACCGGTTGCTGCGAGTTGATAAAAATGTTTTATCACCCTTGACCAATATTCTGTTGGTATATTCTGGTCTTGAAGCATTTAATGTAACATCGGGGCCAACGGTGTTTAAAGCCTGTGCTTGTAAAAACTCAGGCAATATCGGCAAATGGGATAGTATTTTATAACAGTACATAAATTTTTTAACATGTCTAACGGCCGCGACCTGCACTCCTAGTTGGTGGTTTTTTAGCTGGACCAGCCGAAGGTTTAATCTTGGCTTTCTTCTCTACAGTAGTGCCAACATCAATGCCATCTACCGGAGTCCGGCCTTGCTTCTTTGCCAATGCTTTGGCTATTGTATCTGACAGTTTGCTCATTTCACGTTCCTTTTTCTTTGCATCTAATCTTGCTAATAATGCCAATAACTCTTGTCGAGTCAACATCTTGCCCCAGGTTGGGTCGGGTTGTTTTTCTACTTTTCTTTTGGTCAAACTGCTTCTACTTCCAGTGCCTTGTATCCCGGACGGCCTTTGATTACTGCAATCCTACGAGAGATTTTGGCCTGATTCTTTTTACGAGCACTGGTTAGTAATTTTTCTAACTGTGCTACATTCAATGGACCCAGGCGTTCTTTACCATTTTTAGTACGCATTGGATCTGCTTTACGACTTTTTTGTCCTGTCTTATTGCTGGCCATGTTATTTCCTTATGTTATAGTTTACTTATTTGTAGCCAGGCCTGTGATAAAAATCTTGGCGGAGAGCTAGGGATTCGAACCCTAGATGAGTTGTTAAGACCCATGCCCGCTTAGTAGGCGGGTGCCTTCGACCGCTCGGCCAGCTCTCCTATACATATCTATAAATGCGTGTTACCAGGTGCTTTTATCCGTTGCTGTAGAAATTTGTTGCCACGAATAACTCATTTTTCCATTTTTAATAAATTCCATAACATAATCTGGAAATTGCCCGTATGTAATATAAAATATATTATTTTGAGAAATTATTGGAAAATCGACTATTAAATGCTTAATATTATTAATATTAACTGAGGCGGATGATAAAAATATTTGATGATTACCAATGAATATTTTGCGCCAGCTTGGAGTTTGTTTAATAAAGTCGTCAACTGCCCAGGTAACTTCGGGCCACATAGAATTCATATAATCATCAACACAGATAATACCAGAGCAAATTTTAGAGCACAATGTTAAGTCATTGATAGTTTCGTTATAGGTCTTATTTGCATCCAGATGTATAAACGAATACTGTTCTAAATCATCAACAGTGACAACTTCTGACCGGCTGTTGATAAATTTAACTTTTTTATTTAACATGGATAATACATCATCTACGTTTTCTTTAGCCCATCCATGGTCCCAACTATCAATTACTGTAACATCAGACGATAACGCAACTGCACTAAATGTGCTACCACCATTACCTACACCAATCTCTAAAATAGTTTGATTAAATTTATCTAAAAAATAACAAAATAAAAACCAATCAACTCCAGTCTTTCCGGGTTTTGGAATAACTCCATCTAACTGTTGTTTAATTATATTGTTATTTTGAAAAAGCATTATCGTGCTAAAATAGTGGCCTGTTTAAATGCTTTGATCTTAGCATGAGTGCGTTTATTTGATTCCATAATACTACGACTAGCATACTCACGTTTTTCACTCTTGGTCCATTGTCCGGCTAGAGTGCGACCTAGTTCACTTGATGTTTGTTGTGGCTTTGCCATGTTATTTTACCTTTGCCAAGTAGTCAACCAAATTGACCTGTCCTGCTTGGATCTCATGCAAGGCATCTACACAAGTCACATAACGGGTGGTATCTTCGCGGTGAACACGTTTGAGTTCACGCAGACGTTGTGCACCAATAAGGACCATGTCATAGCGTCCACCACCAGCTTGACGTACACATTGTTCCATGTCAATTTCTGGACCACGACTTGCGATTCTTGGTTTCATGATATCTCCTGTTTTAAAAGTATATTATACACTAGAACCTTGGTCGGTGTCAAGCCCGAACATACTGGCGTCGTATCTGTTCAAAATAGTCAATTTGATTCTGAGTCAATTGAGTTTGATCCATATGTGCTCGGTATTGATCGGCTTGTTTTTGTACCATAGCAATGTCATCTGTATAGCCAAAATGCTCAGTATAGCTTTTGGTGTCGTACGCATCCATTATGATATGATATCTATTGTGTTGAGATCGGTTGTGCACCTGATGTGCCCGATTTACCCACAGCATGTAAACAGAGCCATCAGCGGGCATGTGAAGATCGATTCCGTCGCAGTGGTGTATGCAGTTGATGTCGGTCCATAACGGTATGTGTATCCGGGCCATATACACCGATGGCAACGCATCACTGTGTAACACTGTGGCACCACCTGGACGTAAAAGACTTACTCTGGCTCGTCGTGGATAAAATCCTAAGTCAGTAATTTTGTCCAGTACTTCGTGTAGATAACCCTGACACGCCCGAGTAGGTGTGACATGTTCAAAACTGTGACTGAGATTTAAGAATTTGTGTACAGGATAATTGGGTTGACCATTTACGGTCAATAGCTGTTCAGCCGGGTGGCCATGAAATGCACTGACCTCCCAACCTTCACGCCAGTCGCCGTTCCGGCTCAGCAGGCTCCAGCCACCGAAGTTGTCGTATCCGTATTCGTCACCTTGGAATATAGGATCACCCAACGGAAACACATACTGTTCTACTGATTGGCGTAGACTATTGAGATTAACATCGATATTTAATTTTTCGTAGAACATATAATTATATTATATATTAAAAAACTTAGTAAGTCAACGACCTATAAATATCCGTATGCAAGCGGCCTTCCAAAAACAAAGAGATTACGTCTACACTCTCCAGCTCGATTTGCCATATTCTAACTCTGACATTGTTGCCGAGTTCAACAAAGAAGTGTGGCACCCAGACGAAGCTGGGTACGCTCAAAATGCATTTCCTACACGTTACCGTTTAAAAACAGTTACGCAACCTATTCTTAAAGAGGTTGAACAATATGTAGAGCACAGCACATTCAAACGTGATATAATTGATCTACTGTGGACTACCGGATTTCCGGCGGCATGGGGTGTTGATGCCGAGCATATGGATGCAATGACTTATATGTACGCGATGTTTACTAAAGACTGTCCAGGTTATTTTATACGTACACACACCGATGACCGTATGCATGTGGTCCAAGGAATGATCTATTTTATCGACGGTGACGACCCTGCACAAAGTACTGTAACCTATACCTCGTTTGAGGGCGACGATCCTTTGCGTGTATCTACTGGGTCTGGAGTAGGATACTTTGCGGCCAATACCAACAACAGTTGGCATAGCGGACAAAATAGTAGCGATCAAGATCGCTATAGTATAGTATTTGGTATTAGACTAGATCTCTAGTGGTACCCTGGGGAGGATTCGGACCTCCATATCCTGCCTTCTTGGAGCAGTGACTTTACCATTTTGTCTACCAGGGTGTAACTTGGCGGTCTCGACGAGAATCGAACTCGTCCCATCCCCGTGACAGGGGGATATTCTAACCAATAAACTACGAGACCTAATACTGGAGTGGGTGATAGGATTCGAACCTACATAATACGGATTTGCAATCCGCTACCTCGCCTTTCAGTTGCACACCCACACGGTTACTGGAGCGGGATATCGGAATCGAACCGATGACGAAAGATTGGAAATCTTTAGTTTTGCCCCTAAACTAATCCCGCCTACTACTGGCTCCGAGCCAGGGAATCGAACCCCGTCCAGCAGGTTTGGAGTCTGCTGTGCTACCGTAACACTTGCCCGGAATACTGGCGCTCCCGACCGGATTCGAACCGGTGTACTCGCCGTGAAAGGGCGATGTCCTAGGCCTCTAGACGACGGGAGCCTAATTCTATGTCACTTGTGTGGTACCATTGCCATTTTGAAAACCCACCACACCACCTTCTGCTTCAATACGTGCTATTACTTCTTCAAACAAGATCGGAGCAAAGTCAGTGTGTTCCACGCATACGCAATGGTAGCGTACATCAACAATGGGCTTACTCAAATATGTGTCCAAACTCATAACACGATTGGCGTGAGTGTGACCGTGTATGTTGACACCAAAGCGACCAAGGCTTTCTTCATGAATAGGAATGTGGCTAAGAATCATTCCATTCATCACATGGTAAGCACGGAGCTCACGGAAGTGTTCACGATACTCCACATCTGGAAAGATATCGTGGTTACCACGGATCAACACCTTGTCGCCGTTGAGCCTTGACATAATCTTCAACGCCCGACGGTTGATAACAACATCACCCAAGTGATAGACCTTATCGTTTGGCCGTACCCGGGCATTCCAAGCCTCAACCATAAACTCATCCATTTCTTCTGGAGTGTCAAATGGTCTCAACTTTGTAACACCGTCGTTGCGTGTAAAGTGGCACACACCTTTGTGTCCAAAGTGAGTATCGCTTACTAAAAATACACTAGGCATTGTGCCCTCCTTTCTTAATCTTTAACTTTAAAATACACAGGGCTGTTCTTACGAGCTTGAATCATCTCTGCGGCCCTGCGAATCTTATCCTGAAACAGTTTGGTTTTGAGTTCTTCATTTAGTGTTAAATTACTAAATTCCCAAGCCTGTCGCACAATACGATCGTTTAATTTTGTAAAATCTGTCATATTATCCTTTCCTCTAAATAAAAAACCCCGGAGTGTTTAAGTCCAGGGTTCGTAAATATGAATTTAAAACTTATTCTATTCAGAACCCCTTGCACCATCATAGCATTCCACTGCCCATAGATTGGTTTGCCCAATAATGAGTCGGTTTGCTAAAGAGAGATGTAATTTATTAGTCATCATAGTAAGTATTATATACGGTTATTTATACTTTGTCAACCCCATCATTTGTTTAAGTTGTTGTTGCACCAGCCCGGAATGTTGATCAATTATAG
>Ga0209500_10001181_pt1 | contig 20217 bp, 23 predicted proteins | sample S_140212_EF_Meta_FD_187323 | JGI IMG/M metagenome (GOLD analysis project Ga0209500, IMG submission 187323) | Freshwater microbial communities from Lake Simoncouche, Canada to study carbon cycling - S_140212_EF_MetaG (SPAdes) (version 2) | ecosystem: Environmental > Aquatic > Freshwater > Lake ... | reverse complement strand
GCGCTTTCGTCGAATGCCTCCCCGGCCAGGAAGGCCTCGTGCACGTCTCCGAACTCGCCGACCACCGCGTCGAGCGCGTCGAGGACATCTGCAAGCTCGGTGACGAGATCATCGTCAAGTGCGTCGGCATCGACGACAAGGGCCGCGTGCGCCTCTCGCGCCGCGCCGCCATCGCCGAGAAGGAAGGTCGCGAATACGCTCCCGCCCCGAAGCCGATGGACCGCCCCCGTGGCGACCGTCCGGACCGTCGCTAAGTCCCGGTTGAGCGACTAGACAAGGCCCCGGCTCACCCCGGGGCTTTTTTGTGCCCGCTTACTTTGTGGGCTTGTCGGAAGCCGTCACGCGTTCGAACCAGGTGCGCGCGACGCTCGTCGGGGCGCAGTCGCGGAGCGGCCAGCGGTCGTTGTGTGGATGCTTCGCCAGCTCGTTGGGGAATTTCCCGTAGAGCGACTTCATGTCCACGTCCGCGTAAGTCCAGGTGGATGCGCTAAGCTGGGTGGTTAGGAACGGCTGCACCGTGGCAGCGCCGTCTCCCTGGGTGACGAGCAGCGGGCGGCCCTCCAGGCGACGTAGGCGGGCGGACGCCTCCTCACGGTAGCGTGCCAGCGGCGAGCCCCAATCGGTACCTCTCCATTCGGTGGCACCATCGAAGTGGTCGTGGGCCCAGAGGCCGCACCAGAGCTTGGCGACGTCGTCGTCGTGCAGGCCGAGGAAGGAGACTCCGATGGCACCGCGGGAAAATCCGCAGAGGACGACTTTCTTGGGGTCGCCGCCGAATTCGACGCAGATCCGGGGGATGTTCGTCTTGGCGTAGCCGACGGTGGCGTCGATATCGCCCCACCAGGTGATCTCGTTCTTACGGTGGTCCTTGGCGACGTAAGGCAGCACGACCCAGATGGCCTTACCGCGCGCGACGCCATAGCCGAGGCCGGCGCCTTCGACTTCGCCGGTCGAACCAGAAGTAGGGTAGAAGTTGCCGGTGTACTCCGCGATGACCGGCCAGCTCTTACCGCGGGCCTTCCAGTCAGACGTCCAATCTTCAGGCAAGGCGATCAGGTGATGCACCTTTGTCCCGGTATATTCCGGCGCAATGACGGTGGCGCGCTTGCCGGGCTGCGGGCCTTGTTCCGTGCGCGGCGGAAGCACCAGGTCCGCTGCGCCGAGCGACGTCGCCAAGGCCAGGAGGAGCAAGGCGATGCGCATGGCGGGTTCAGCTCAGCTTGTTGTCGACGACCTGCGTGCGCGTCCAGAGGTCGTGCCACGCGCGCTTATCGCGACGGAAGAGTGGCACGTGGAAATTCACGATGCCAAGCAACATGAAGAAGGGATTCGGCAGGGTGAAGAACGCGGCCTTCCAGGCGGAGCGGAGGAGTGCGGCGAGGAAGCCGGGAGGTTCGGCGTCCGGTAGGCCGATGGTGCGGAGATTGAAGATGCGTTTGCCGAGGGTGCGGCCGGCGAGGAGCCATTCCTGTAGCGCCAGCGCGAGCAGCATCGTCACGAAACTCACGTTACCTTGAAAGGCGTACCACACGGAGAAGGCCTCGAGGTCTGGGTTATCCTTGTCCATTAGTTTGGTGGTCATCGCCTTCAAGGCCTCGAGGTCGCGCGGATTGCCGGAGGTGATCGCCTTGACGTATTGTTCGGTGAAGCGATGCGACCAGGTATCCGCTTTCTGGCGTGCGGCGAGTTCGTCCGGTCCGGCGAGGAGGCCCGCGAGAGCCCAGCCCAGGAACATCAGCGGAATGATGTCCGCGAGGCAGGCGAGAGAGCGCCACCAGTATCCCGCGGCGGGAGGCGGGATGGGGGGTGGGTTAGCCACGGGCTTGGGCGCGCTCGCAGGCATCGAGCGTATTCTTCATGAGCATCGCGACAGTCATCGGGCCTACGCCGCCGGGGACGGGTGTGATGGCTTCGCAGAGAGGGGATACGGCGTCGAAGTCGACGTCGCCGACGATGCGGTAGCCGGTCTTCTTGGTGGCATCGGGTACGCGGTTGATACCGACGTCGATGACCACTGCGCCGGGCTTGACCATGTCGGCCGTGATGAAGCGGGGCTTGCCAATTGCGGCGACGACGATGTCGGCCAGCCGGACGATGGCGGGCAGGTCTTTGGTGCGGGAGTGGGCGATGGTGACGGTGCAGTCGCAACCTTTGGCCAGAAGCAGGGCGGCGGCGGGCTTGCCGACGATGAGCGAACGGCCGACGACGACGGCGTGCTTGCCGGCGGTCTCGACCCCAGAGCGGCGGAGGAGTTCGACGACGCCGGCGGGCGTGCAGGCGGCGAAGGCGCCGGGGACTTCCTGGACGAGGCGTCCGATGCTTTGCGTGCCGAAGCCGTCGACATCCTTATCGGGTGAGACGCGGTTGAAGACTTCGGTCTCCGGGAGGTGCTTGGGCAGCGGGGCCTGGATGAGGATGCCATGTACCGACTGGTCGGCGTTGAGGGCGTCGAGGTGCGCGAAGAGTTCGGCCTTGGTGACCGTCTCGGGGAAGAGTTGGAGCGAGGCCTTCATGCCGACCTCGGCCGCGGTCTTCTGTTTCTTGGTCACGTAGGACACCGAGGCGGGATCATCGCCAACGCGGACGAAGGCCACGTGGGGGACGACCGGGGCGAGCTTGGCGACGCGTTCCTTGACTTCGGCGAGGACCTGTTGGGCGATGGCGTTTCCGTCGATGAGGCGCATGAGGGATGACTAAGACGGTCAGCCCGCCGAGGGCGAGAAAAGTCCTTCGGCGAACCGCTGGATGATTGTCTCGCCCTGAGGGGGTAAATACCTCAATCCAATGGCGTGCCTTCCGAAGGACCCATGCGTATTCATAAGTTCCTCGCCCAGGCGGGGGTCTGCTCCCGTCGTGAGGCGGAGCGGCTGGTCGCCTCGGGGTCCGTGATGATCAACGGGAAACTGGCCGTGACCGGTCAGCCGGTCGACCCGGCCGTGGACGTCGTCATCTGTGAAGGTCAGCATATCAAGCCCTTGAACCGCACGGTGGTGCTCATGATGAATAAGCCTCGCGGCTACCTTTGCACCAACGATGACTCGCACGGCGGCCAGACGGTCTTCGACATGGTCCCTCCGGAATACGGCAAGCTGCGACTATTCTGCGTCGGTCGCCTCGACAAGGATTCCGAAGGGCTGCTCATCCTGACCAACGACGGTGAGCTGGCTAACAAGGTCATGCACCCCTCGGGCGGCGTCATCAAGCGCTACGAGATCATCCTCAATCGTGATTACGACCCGACCCTCACGCCGCGCCTGCTCAAGGGTGCCGTCGAAGAAGGGGAGCACCTGCGCTTCAAGAAAGTCATTCGTCATCCGGACAACGCCGCCCACCTCGAAATCCATCTCGACCAGGGCCGTAAGCGCGAGATCCGTCGCCTCTTCGAGATCTTCGGCTTCCATGTGAAGACCCTGCGCCGCTTCCAGATTGGCGGCTTGGTTATCCGTAAGATGCCCTTAGGCGACTGTCGCCCGCTTTCCCGCAAGGAAATCGACTCGCTTTTCGAGAACTGAGGCCGGCAGCCCCATCTTGGGCTTGCACCTTGCGGGTAGGAGTTTTTCCTTGGGGTATCCCCGTACCGCCGTGCACCCCTCACGCCTGCTTCCTTTAATTCTTTGCGTCGTCTCCGTCTGGGCCGGCCCTGAGCAGTCCCTCAAGCTCGTCTGGTCCGACGAGTTCAATGAGAAGGAGATTGATCCGAAGAAATGGAACTTCGGAGAGGGCGTAAAAATCGTCAACGGGCAGCTCTCCCTCGAAATCATTCCGGGCGCGAAGCCCATGTTCTGGCGGGGTTCTGGTGTGAATACGCGCGGCAAGTATAGCTCTAAGTATGGGTACATCGAGGCTTCCATCATGTTCGTCCAGACGGGTGGTCACGGCTGCGGCTTCGGTATCGGCAACGAGGACAACCGTCCTCCCGCCGCGGGCATGGGTTTCAGTAACGGCGGTGGGGATTCGGTCGGGGTAGGACTTTCGATCGTCAATGAGGAGCGCGGACGAGGTCTTAGTCCGAAGGAAAGTCCGATGCCCCGGCTAGCCTACAGCAAGAAGTTCTATCGATTCGGCTTCCAATGGACCCCCAATGACTACCGCTGGTATTTAGACGGGCGACTGGCCTACACCATCCGAATTTCTCCCAGTATTCCGACCACGCCGAAGCCGATGTTCATCTCCTTAAGCCACAACGGTCTGCCGGAAGCGGGCTTTTTGAAGAGTTTCCCCGAGCCGACGCGCGGCCCTGAGCCGATGCGGGTGGATTGGGTCAGGGTCTACCAATAATCGGCTAGGGCTTGCCTCTTTCGGGCTAGTGGTTTCAATATAAGTTACCCCCTTATTCATGAAAGCCATCACGCTTTTTTCTCTCCTTGCCGCCCTGACTTTGGGCGCAGCTCCCAATACGGGCCTGAAGCCGGTCTGGGAGGATGACTTCAATGCCAAGGAGCTCGACCCCAAGAAGTGGAACATCAACGGCGGTGCCCACCTCGGTGACGGGAAGCTGCACATCGAAATCACGCCCAAGGATAAGGCTGGCTTCTGGAACGGTAGTAACGTCAGCACGAACGGCAAGTTCACCCACTCGCAGGGATACTTCGAGGCTTCCATCCGCGCGATCCAGTCCAAAGGCCGCGGGGCTGTTAACTTCGGTATCCGTAATCAGGACATGTCCAAGTTGCCCGCCGCTTCGTTGAACTTCAGCTTCAGCGGCGCCGACAGGATTGACCCGTACCTCAATATCGTGGACGAAGGCGGCTCGCATAACCTCACCCCGAAGGAGAGAGCGATCGCGATGGACGGAGGAAAGTCATTCAAGAAATTCCTGACCTACGGACTACAGTGGACCGACAAGGATTATCGCTGGTATGTCGAGGGCCGCCTCGTGCACAAGATGGTACGCCCCATTCCCAGCGCGCCGATGTTCATCGAATTCAACCAGTGGCTGCCTGAAGGCGGTTACCTTAAGGACTTCATGAATCCTAAGCTCGGCCCCGAGCCACTCCAGGTCGACTGGGTCAAGGTCTTCAAGATTCCATGAGGTTCTTTCTCCTCGTGCTGGCTGCGAATGCCTTAGCCGCCGACCCTTCGAGCGGTAAGAAGCTCACATTCTCGGATGATTTTAACGGGGAGAAAGTCGACGAAGCCAAATGGAACCTGCCAGCCAATAAGGGAACGGTTTCCATCGTCAAGGGAGGCAAGGACAGGGTCCTGCGGATCTCCCTACGTAAGGCCGAAGACATGATCCAGTGGAACGGGCTCACCACGAGCGGGAAGTTCGAGCAGACTTACGGTTACTTCGAGGCGTCCATCCGGATGCCGGCCTATAAGGGGCATACCGCGATTTTTCGTCTCGGCCCGGCTGACGAAAAAGTCGCCCCAAACGTGTTGCTGCTTTTTGAAGGCCTAGGCGCCGACCAGATCATGCCATGGGCCCGTCGGAACGACGACTCCGGTCAGCGCGACTTCCGCCCCGAGGGTAAGATGACCCAGTTCCTCAAGCCCGGCGAACCCGCCAAGAAATTCAACACCTACGGCATCCTCTGGACCGAGAAGGCCTACACCTGGTTCATCAACGGGAAGAAGGTTCATCAGGTCGATAAGCAGGATATCGACAAGCCCCTGCGAATCCACCTCGCCCACCGGGTCTCCGAAGCCGAGCGACCGAACCTCAACCTCAAGCAACTGCCTGACGATGTTGATATCGATTGGGTCAAGGTCTGGAAATGATTTCCCCCATGAAAACCCTATTTGCATTTCTTTTGTCGACGCTCGCCTTGGGCGCCGCCAACCCGGCGTCCAACATGAAGTTGACATTTTCGGACGACTTTGATGCCGACAAGCTCGACGAGACCAAGTGGATTGTCAGCGGCGACCGCTCGGTCCTGAGCTTCGCCAAGGTCGGCAAGGCTTCGGCCCTCCGCATCTCGCTGCTTAAGCGCGAGGATATGATCCAATACAATGGCATCAATACGCGCGGCAAGTTCGAGCAGGCCCGCGGATACTTCGAGGCTTCCATGCGTATGAACGCCTACAAGGGCCATGGCGCTTCAATGGTCATCCGCGGCAAGGATGAGAAGGTCACGCCTTTCGCCATGGCACTCTGGGAGGCGCATGGTGATGACAAGATGACTCCTTGGTTCCGTATCTTGGACGACAAAGGGCAGCACGAGATGCGCCCGGAAAGGCCTGATAGGGGTGCCCTCAAGGCCGGCGAGGCCGCGAAGAAGTTTAACACCTACGGCATCCTCTGGACCGAGAAGAGCTTCTCCTGGTTCGTTAATGGCAAGCAGGTCCACAAGGTGGACCGCGTCGTCGTCGACGCTCCGATGAGCCTCCATTTCTCGCACCGTATCGGCGAATGGGAACGCCCGAATCTGAACCTCAAGCAGTTGCCGGACGACGTCGACATCGACTGGGTCAAGGTCTGGAAGTAAGCACCCCTTTAAAAGAGGTTTGCATCAGTACCCCGCTCGGCATCCTGCGGGGTACTTTCATGTCAGCTCCTTACGACAAGAACCATCCCTTCCCAGCCCGCCTCGTCGAGCGACGTCGCCTGAGCTCTCCGGCCAGCCAGAAGGATACTCAACATTTCTCGGTTTCCCTCGACGGAAGCGGGCTGAGCTACAAGTGCGGTGACAGCCTCGGCGTCTTCCCGACCAACAGTCCGGCCGCCGTGGCCGCTTTGCTAAAGGCCGCCGGTTTCACGGGTGACGAGCAGGTGACCATTCCGAAGGACCTGGCCCCGATTGCCCTCCGCCAGGCCCTGTCGACCCGCCTCGCCCTCAACGGCCCAACCTATAAGTTCGCCCAGCTTCTGCATGATCGTGCGACCGACGCTGCCGACCAGGCCCGCCTCGCCGCCGCCATCGGTGAAGTCGATCCGGAGAAGAAGAAGGCCTGGATGGAGCAGCGTGAGTTCCTCGATCTTTTCCTCGAGCATCCGTCCGCCCGTCCGTCCGCACAAGAAGTCATCGAACTGATGCGTAAGCTCATGCCGCGCCTTTACTCGATCTCTTCCGCCCCTTCGAAGTACCCGCAGGAAATCCATCTCACTGTGGCCGTCGTCCGTTACGAGACCAACGGCCGTCAGCGCGAAGGTGTCTGCTCGAGCTACCTCGCCGACCGCGCCCGCATGCACGAAGCCGATCTCCCGGTCTTCGTCGCCGAGTCGCACTTTGGTCTCCCGGCCGACGATAACATCCCCGTCATCATGGTCGGCCCCGGCACGGGTGTCGCGCCTTTCCGCAGCTTCGTGATGGACCGTGCAACCCGCGGCGCCAAAGGCCCGAATTGGCTCTTCTTCGGCGACCAGCGCAAGGACCATGACTTCCTCTACTCCGACGAGTGGGCGGACTATCTGAAGTCCGGTGTGCTCACGCGCCTCGACACTGCTTTCTCTCGGGATCAGGCCGCCAAGGTCTACGTGCAGGATCGCATGCGCGAGAACGCCGTCGAGCTCTGGAAGTGGATTCAGCAGGGCGCCTATTTCTATGTCTGCGGTGATGCCAAGCGCATGGCTAAGGACGTCGACGCCGCACTTCACGCCATCGTGGCCGAGCAGGGTGGCCTGACGCCCGAGGCCGCCGTGGAATGGGTGAAGCAGTTCAAGAAGGACGGCCGCTACCAGCGCGACGTCTACTGAGTAGACCGGGCAGGGTGAGCGGGCTTCGGCGGGGCATTAGCCACTTGCCAGAGGCCCTGTTTCCTTGCACATAAAAACCCGATGCATCTCACGCACTCTCCTCGCGTCGCCCTCGTCACCGGAGCCGGTCGCGGCATCGGCAAGGCCATCGCGGAACGACTCGCTTCCCACGGTCACACCGTCCTTTGCGTCTCGAAGTCGGAGACCTGCGTGCAGGTGGCCAATGACATCATCGCCAAGGGCCAGAAGGCCAAGGCCTTTCAGGTCGACGTCTCCGACGCTGCCGCGGTCGCCAAGGCGTGCGAGCAGATCAACGCCGAGTTCGGTGCCGTCGAGATCCTCGTCAACAACGCCGGTATCACCCGCGACAAGCTCGTCATGGCGATGTCGGACCAGGATTGGAATGACGTGATTTCCACCAATCTTTCCTCGGCGTTCTATTGGACCAAGGGCCTCGTGCGCCCGATGACCAAGAAGCGCTGGGGTCGCATCATCAGCATTTCCTCCGTCACCGGCGTGCAGGGTAATGCCGGTCAGGCCAATTATGCCGCCGCCAAGGCCGGCCTCCACGGCCTCACCATGACGCTCGCCCGCGAACTTTCCGGTCGCTCGATCACCGCCAACGCCGTCGCTCCCGGCTTCATTACCACGGACATGACGGGCGAGCTTTCCGAAGAGGTGAAGCAGAAGATCCTTAGCTTCATCCCGCTGGGTCGCTTTGGCTCGGTCAATGACATCGCCGCCATGGTCGATTATCTGGCCTCCGAAGAGGGGGGCTACATCACCGGACAGGTCTTCTCGGTGGATGGTGGCATGGCCATCTGACGACCTGATTGCCGGAGCGGGTTTGCTCCGAAGTCTGGATATCCAGATGTCGGACATCGTTTTTATCGATGCACGCTTCCGTGTGGTATCTGCTATGATACCTCATCGCCCTTATGTTGCCTGACCGTCAGCCTTTCACGTTTTATATCGGCTCTTTAGGGCAGGCTTTTCGCGGTTTTTCTAAACTTGACGATGCCCCCCCTATCTGACACCCAGATAACAACTTAAACACCCTTTATTATGCCCGAAAACATCGAACAACGCGTCAAGGACATCATCGTCAATCAACTCTCCGTCACCCCTGACCAGTTGACCCCCACGGCCACCTTTCAGGGCGACCTGAAGGCTGACTCCCTTGATCTCGTCGAGATCATCATGGCTTTCGAAGACGAGTTCGGCCTCACGATCCCGGAAGATAAGGCTGCCGGAATCAAGACCCTTGGTGATGCCATCGAGCACATCAAGGCCCACGCCACCAAGTAAGGAGAACGGGCTTTCCTCGTAGGCCCGCCCCTTTGAGCTCCGACCGCAAATCTCGCCGGGTAGTCGTCACAGGCATCGGCTCGGTGACGGCCCTCGGTCACGATAACGCGACCTTCTGGGACGCCCTGATCAAGGGTCGTTCCGGCATCTCACGTGTCACCCGCTTCGATCCCACGGACTTTCCGTCTAAGGTCGGCGCTGAAGTTCGTGATTTTGATCCGGCCAAGTACATGGACGCCAAAGAGGCCAAGCGTAACGACCGTTACACGCAGTACGCCGTCGCCGCCTCCCGGCTCGCCATCCAGGATGCGAACGTCGACGTCACGAAGATCGATTCCGAGCGCTTCGGCGTGATCATCGGCTCTGGCATCGGCGGCATGGAGACCATTGAGAACCAGGCCCGCATCCTTATCGAACGCGGCCCGTCCCGCGTCTCGCCCTTCACGATTCCTTCGCTCATCGCCAATATCGCCTCCGGCGTCGTGGCCATCGAGTTCCAGGCGAAGTCCGTCAACTTCGGCGTCGTCTCGGCCTGCGCCTCCGGTTCCCACTCCCTCGGCGAAGCTCTTCGCCATATCCGCGACGGCCACGCAGACATCATGCTTTCGGGCGGCTCCGAAGCTGCCATCACGCGACTCAGCTATGCTGGCTTCTGCAATATGAAGGCGATGTCGACCGACTTCAACGACACGCCTGAGAAGGCCTCCCGTCCGTTCGATAAACTGCGCGATGGTTTCGTGATGGGCGAAGGTTCGGGCGTGTTGGTCATCGAATCCCTCGAGCATGCCCAGGCCCGCGGAGCCCGCATCTATTGCGAACTGGCTGGCTACGGCGCCACCTGCGACGCCTACCACATCACCGGTCAGGATCAGGAAGGGAAGGGTCTCGCCCTCTGCCTCAGCCGTGCCCTCGCTGAAGCCGGCATCGAGAAATCTGAAGTCGACTATATCAATGCCCACGGCACCTCGACCCCGATCAACGACCGCTGCGAGACCCTAGCCATCAAGCGTTGCTTCGGCGACCTCGCCCCCAAGATTTCGATTTCCTCGACCAAGTCCATGACGGGCCACCTCTTGGGTGCCGCCGGTGGCGTCGAGGCGGCCGCCTGCGTCATGGCCATCCATACGGGCATGATTCCGCCGACCATCAATTACGAGAACCCGGACCCCGACTGCGATCTCGACTACACGCCGAACGTCGCCAAGGCCCGCAAGGTGGACGTGGCGATCTCGAACAACCTCGGTTTTGGCGGACATAACGCTTCGCTGATCTTCAAGCGCCTCTGAGGTTTCGGTGGTCTGTGGTGCAACCTTTTGCCTCGCGATGGGGTATAAGGGAAATAGAACTATGCCGACCCCCATGGCTCCCCGTCTCCTTTTGCTAGCCTTAGGCTCCTGCTTGGCCGTCCCCCTGGGCGCCCAAGTACCCGCCCCGGCTCCTCCGCCCACGGTCACGGTCCGCGCCTCGGTCTCTCATCTGGATCCGAAGACCGGCAAGTCCGATGTCCTGACGGCTCCATCGGTCTCGGTTATCTCCGGGTCCGAGGCCCGCGTCTCCGTCGCTGGTCGGCCTGATCCCAAGGATCCGAAGGGTAAGCCGGAGAGTTCGATGGAATTGGTTATCGCACCCACCGCCCAGCCGGATGGCACGGTAAGTATCTCCCTGCGCGTTGTCATTACCCATAAGCCCGAGCCGGGCGACCCGAAGTCGGAGAAGAGCCAACGTAGGCGCGAGTCGAAAGCCCACGACGGAACGCTGACCTTTTATTCGGTCCTGGCGAAGGACGGCCTTTTCTCGATCCAAGACAGTAAGGGAGGTCGGCGTTGGTATAGGCTCGGGTCGACCATCGAAGGTTGGACCTTGTTGTCCTATGAGCAGGAAAAGGAGCTGTTGGTTGTCGGCCAAGGCCCCACGCATCAGGAGATACGGCTCTACAAGTCTGCCATCGAGGCTTCCGCCAGCGAACTTAGTACCGTCGTTATTGTTCGTCCGGGTGAGATCAGTAAGGTCCCGGGTATCGGTGGCCTCGAGGTCTCGGTCAGCGCTGTGGTCGCTCGTTAAGCTATGCGGCATTTTACGCTACTCGTCTTGTTAGCTTCCTCGGTCTTCGCGGCCGAAGAAGCCGTCCCGACGCACCTGAAGCTCAAGGCCTCGTTTACCCGCCTCGATAAGGACGGTAAGCCGGAAATCTATGCTGAGCCCACGGTCATCACCGTCGACGGCAAGCAGACGACGATTCGCGTTGGTTCAGCCGAAGAGGGTGTGGTCTTCACGGTCACCCCGAAGGTCAACAAGGACGGCACGCTGACCCTCGAAGCAGTCACTGAGTCGCGCGAAGCCCCACCTGCGCCCGCCATAACCCCGGCGACCAAAGAGACGGCGCCAGCTCCGCGCGCCAAAAGTAACCTACCTTTCTTCCACGGTGTGCTCACGAAGGATAAACTTTTCTCGATCGAGGATTCCTCGGGTAAGCGCCAGTGGGTTCCGCTGGGCCGGCGCATCGATGGCTGGACACTGCGTTCCTACGATGAGAAGCGCGAAGCCCTCACGCTTTCGCGTCTGGGTCAGTCCGTCGAATTGGTCCTGCATAAAGGGGTCATCCTGGATTTGCCCACTCCGCAGGTCGCTATCTCTCGTGCCAACACGACAATCACGGTCAAGCCGGGCGCTAAGACGCTGATTGAAGGTGCCAATGGCCGCACGGTTTCGCTCGAGGCCGAGATCCTCGACGTGACGAAGTGACGGTTTAGGCCACGTCCAAGTGGCCGACCTTCACGAGGATGGTTGCGCCTTCCGGACCGGTGAAGGGTCGGTGATTACTCATATGAGGGCTGCGGATCCACGTGCCGGCGGGATAGCTGCCGTGCTCGTCGCGGAAGACGCCCTCGAGCACGAGGATCTCCTCGCCACCGACGTGCGTGTGCGGATTGAAACGGGTCTCGGGCGCCCAGCGCACCAGGGCGGTGTGCTTGGTCAGACCTTGGTGCAGGGAGGTGACCTTGAGCCCGGGGACCATACCTTGCCGCCAGTCCAGCTCATCGCCGTGTAAGGCGTAGGAATCTTTTTCCGGCTCCGTCGGGGTACGCTCATTGAGGTAGACCATGCTGGCCTCGGTCGACGTGAAGGTGGCGGATACGCCGGGCGCCAAGCGGACGTAAGAAGCCGGGCCGAGGGTTTCGCCGTTCAGATTCAGCAGTCCACGCACGACGAGTACCTCGAGCAACTTGCCGCCGTCATGAGTCATCGACTCGCAGGCCTTAAGCGATCTGAGGGTGATCCGGCTCTCGGCCGGGGCGACACGCTGTTCCAGCGAACGTTCCCCCGCTTGGCCTGCGTATAGGTCCGACGCGTCTACGACGATGCGGAGGGAATGGTCAGAGTGGAGGGTCATGTCGAAATGGGCGGGTTGTTTTAGTCGGCGAGCGCCTTGCGCCACTCGGCGATCTCGCTGGCTAGTCCGTGGGTCCGTAAGCCGGCTTCGATCTCCACGTGCGTGGGCTCGGTGACGATGTGCTTGGGGTCGCCTTCAAGGTCTGGGCGCGCGACGCGTGAGACAGCCCAGGCGGCCCAGGCCCGCCACTTCTTGAGGTCGGCTCGTTCGCCGCGCACGCGATCCGCGAGGTGCTGGTAATGCACACGCGCGTTACCGGCGAAATTATCGCTGGGCTGCTTCACCATCCAGCCGATGGCTCGGTAGGGCATCGCATATTCGGTCAGGGCGACGTCGCCTTCGGGCACATCGCAATAGAGGGCACGGTCGACGGCGAGCAGTGCGCGTGCCGGCAGGTCGTCCAGCCAGAGCTGCTGTCCGTATTCGAGGCAGAGGCGGTAAAGCTCCGGTCCTTGGTCGTCACGCAGGGCATTGAGGTTGCGCCAGGAGAGCGGGCGACCACAGGACGGCAGGAAGGGGCAGGGCGAAGGCACGCGGCTCAGGGCTTGGCGTACGGATTGGTCTTCTTCTCGACGCCGACGGAAGTCTGGCCGCCGTGGCCCGGCAGGAGGACGACGTCGTCCGGCAGGGTGTAGATGCGCGCGCGAATCGAGGTCAGGAGCTGATTCCAATCGCCATTGGGGAGGTCGGTCCGGCCGACGGAGCCCTTGAAGATGGCGTCACCGGTGAAGGCGATCTTCTGATCAGCAGCGTAAAAAAGGATGCTGCCGGGACAGTGGCCGGGCACGTGGCGAATCTCGAACTTGAATCCGCAGGCTTCGACGACGTCACCGTCGTCCACCCAGCAATCGACCTTCACGGAACGGAAATCGTCGTCGGAGAGCGACGGGATCATCGACTGGTAGCGGGTGCGATAGGCTTCGATATTCTCGATAAGCTGCTGGTCGTCTTTGTGGGCGATGATCTTGGCGCCGGCGTCAGCGAAATAGCGGCCGTCGCACATGTGGTCCCAATGACCGTGGGTGATGAGCAGGTGCGTGAGGTTGAGGCCTTGCTTCTTGATCTCCGCAAGCAGCAGAGGGCCGGCGTCCTTCGGCGCGTCGACGACGCAGCAGTCCTTTCCGTTCTCGGCGACGATGAGGTAAGCGTTGGTCTCGAAGGGTCCGAGCGGGGCGGCGGCGATATTCATGGAATCAGGCGCCGAAGGCTTTGCGCAACGCGTCTCCGACTTTTTCCGGCGGGCGCACGGCCTTGAACTCACGGTTCACGAAGGCGTGGACCGTGAAGCCTTCGACGAGCAGTTCGCCGTCGCGCTCGACCTTATAGGTGAGCTTGAGTCGTGCTTTAGGTTTCTCGGCCAAAGTCACGGTGATGCGGACGCGGTCGTCGAAGCGGGAAGGGCGGTGGTAGGTCAGGCCGGTCTCGAGGACGGGCAGGAGGAAGCCTTCCTGCTCGAGCTGACGATAGGGGGTGCCGAGCTGGTCGAGGAGTGCGACGCGGGCCATCTCGAACCAAGGCAAGTAGTTGCCATGGTAGGTGACGCCCATCGCATCGGTCTCGGCGAAGCGGACGCGGGTCTCGACGGTGGCCTGAAGCATGAGGCTGTTTTGGCGGCTGGCGGCGAATTTCCAACGCCAAACAGCGTGACGGAGGCTTCTCCTTGCACCCGTTGGCTTCCTTCGCTGGAGTCAGGGTATGGGTCAGCGCGAACGCTTCGTCATCTTCCTCGTCGGTGCCTTGCTGGGCATCGTGCTTTTACTTGGCGGCAAGTCCTGCGGCAGCGAGAAGAAGAATCAGCTTCGGGCGGTCCGCTCTTCCTTGAGCATGGCGCCGATGATGTACGATTTCGCGGTCATGCAGAAGGGGTTCTATGGACACTATGTCCTCTTCGAGCAGGTGGCCGAGAAGCAAGGTGGGGCGAAGGTTCGCACACTCGTCACCGGCGGCACCCGTCGCTACTCTCCCGAAGGCAAAGAGCTGCCCGAGGAATATATTCTGATCAAGGAGTCCTACGCTCCGGGTGTCGCCTTGGCCGAGGCCGGTCCGGTGTCGTCCTATGAGTTCACCTATGCCGACCGTATTGTGATCAAACTGAAGCCCGGCCATCAGGCTGCCGAGGTCACGCTTCAGTCCGGTGATGTCGCCGCCGCCTGGCCCGGCCATGAGGAATCCCTCATCCGCCTCGAAGCTTGGCGCAAACTGCCCGGTGGGGCCCCTTGGGGTAACCTCGAGGCTCTGGTGAGCGAATTGAACGGTCATCCCGCGGTCGCCGAAGCCCGCTTGGTCCGAATCGACTGGCAGGCCGAAGCGGACCTCATTAGGGCTAATTCACCCAAATGAGCACGACGTTGCAGCGCGAGGGTGGCCTGACCGTGGCGCTCAGCTTGACGGTCAATGTCCTCATGGCTGGCGCTAAGCTCAGCGTGGGCACCATCTCCTCGTCGCAGGCTCTCGTCGCCGACGGCATTCACTCCCTGGTCGATATCGCCGGTGACATCGCCGCAATCATCGGGCTGAAATTCGCCCACCTGCCTAAGGATGACGACCATCCCTACGGTCACCACCGTTTCTCGACCCTGGCGACGATGCTCATCTCGGCGCTGGTGCTGCTCTTCTGCCTCGGACTGGCCTGGCAGTCGCTTACCGCACTCGTCAGTGGTGCCGACGTCACCCAACCTGGTCTCGCCGCCGCTTGGGTTGCCGGCGGTGCTTTGTTGATCAAGGAAGGTTTCTACCAGTATGCGCGTCGACAAGCCGAGCGTCTCGGATCTCGCCTGCTCATGGCCAACGCCACCGATCATCGCGCCGACGCCATCGCCTCACTGCTCGCGCTGGTCGCAGTCGTCGTGGCCAACATTAATCCCGAATGGAAGGCCCTCGATAAGGTCGTCGGCCTCGTGCTGGCCGGTTGGCTCGGTTCCGAGGGCATCAAATTATTCAAGGGAGCCTGCGAAGACCTCCTCGACACCGCTCCGGCCGAGCATGTGTTGCATGATCTCAGCGAACACATTCTGGCAGCCCCTGGTGCCAAAGGTTTCCACGCCTTCCGTGCCCGCCGGTTGGGTGACCGCTTCGAGATAGATTTCCACTTGCAGGTCGCCGAAGGCGCCACCGTCGCCGAAGGCCATGCCATCGCTGGCCGGATTAAGTCGGATATCCTTCGTTCTCACCCCGAGGTGATTTCGGTCTTGGTGCATGTCGAGCCGGACGCCCCAGAGCATCGCAAGCAAGACGGGCACCACGGCTTTAACGCCTGAAGTCGGGTTGCCTTCCAGGTCTAAGTGGATTGGATAGAGCCATGAGTCTGCCCCGCCTCTTGTTCGCGTCTCTCGTCGCGATTGTCTCCTTGGTCGCCGCGCCAACGCCGAATATCGTCTTTATCTTCGCTGACGACCAACGCGCTGATACCATCGCGGCCCTGGGTAATCCGGTCATCAAAACCCCGAACCTCGATCGCCTCGTGAAGCGCGGCGTGGCGTTCAACCGAGCCTACATGCAAGGGGGCAATCAAGGCGCGACCTGCGTGCCTTCACGTGCGATGCTGCTCTCGGGGCGTTCGCTCGCCCAGATCGACGAGAAACTGATGAAGCATGAGACCTGGCCCCACGCCTTCGGCTCGGCTGGTTACGCGACCTTCGCCACGGGCAAGTGGCACAACGGCCCGCCCTCGATATCCAAGTCCTTCCAGCAGGCCAAGGCCCTCTTCGTCGGCGGCATGGCTAATCCTCTGAAGGCACCGACCAGCGACATGCTGCCGACGGGTAAGCTGACCCCGGCAAAGATCTCCTCAAAGCACCTCTGCGAAGAGGCCACCGACGAGACCCTGGCTTTCCTGAAGTCGCAGGACGGCCAGAAGCCGTTCTTCTCCTATCTGGCTTTCGATGGTCCGCATGACCCGCACATCGTGCCGGAAGGTTTCCCGGTTAACTATGACACTGCTTCGATTCCGCTGCCCCCGAACTTCCTGCCGCAACATCCGTTCGACAACGGCGAGATGGTCATCCGCGATGAACAGCTCCTGAAGTGGCCGCGCCCCGAGGTCGACGTGAAGACGATGCTGGCCGAGTATTATCGCTACGTCAGCTTCCTGGACGTCCAGGTCGGCCGCGTGCTCGACGCCGTGGATGCATCGCCCTTCGCCGCCAATACGATCATCGTCTACGCCGCCGACTCCGGTGTCGCACGGGGTTCGCACGGGCTCATCGGTAAGCAGAACCTCTACGAGCACTCCATGCGCGTCCCGCTCATTATCGCCGGCCCTGGCATCGCCGCGGATAAGCGCAGCGAGGCGATGTGCTACCTCTTCGACGTCATGCCGACTTTGGGTAAGCTCTGTGGCGTGACCGCGCCAAGGTACTCCCAAGGTAGCGAGTTCTCGGTTGTCCTCAAAGATCCGTCCAAGTCTGCCCGCCCGTTCCTGATGTTCGGTTACAAGACCATCCAGAAAGCGCTCAACGACGGTCGCTGGAAGCTGATCCGTTACCCGCATGTCGACCGCACCCAGCTCTTTGACCTCCAGTCCGATCTGTTTGAAACCAAGGACCTGTCCGGCGATCCTGCGCAGGCGGAGCGCATCAAGGCCATGCTCGCCAAGCTCGGCACCGAGATGAAGGCCGACGGAGATAACGACCCGCTGACCGCCGCAAAGATCCTGCCCGCCGAATGGAAGGCGCCGAGCAAGCTGCCCAAGCCGGGTCAGAAAGGATTCTAAGCAGCAAAAAGGCAGGGCTAGTGATCTAGCCCTACCCCTGTTCTAGCCTCTTGGCTGCCGCTTACGCGGGCAGAAGGTACGGCTTGCGACCGAACTTCTTGGCCAGCCATTCCTTGAGGTCCAGGAAGTCCTTCGGCGGCTCGACGGTGATCGTGAGTGGCTTGCCGGTCTGCGGGTGCGTCAGGGTGAGCTTGTGGGCGTGGAGCATCACGCGGGCCATCGGCCAGCCGGTGTAGGTCGGGACGTCGAACTTACCGTAGGTGCGGTCGCCGAGGATCGGGTGCGTGATGTGCGCGAGGTGGACGCGGATCTGGTGCGTGCGGCCGGTGTGCGGGAAGGCGCGGACGAGCGCGGCTTCGACGCCGTATTTTTCTTCCACGCGCCAGTCGGTGATGGCTTCGCGACCGTCATCCCGGACGGCCATGCGCACGCGGACGGTGCGGTGGCGGTCGATGTTGGCGTTGATGACGCCGGAGAGGAGGCGCGGGGCCTTGTCGACGAGCGCGAGGTATTCTTTCTTGGCGGTGCGTTCGGCGAACTGGGCGACGAGCGCGTGGTAGGCCTTGTCGGTCTTCGCGAGCACGATGACGCCGGAAGTTTCGCGGTCGAGGCGATGCACGACGCCTGGGCGGGGCGCGCCGCCAGCCGGGGCGAGCTTGCCCTTGGTGTAATGAAGCAGGCCGTGGACGATCGAGACTTCGTCGGAACCTTGGACAGGGTGCGTGAGTAGACCAGCGGGCTTATTGACGGCGATGATGTGCGCGTCTTCGAAGAGGACTTCGAGGGTCATCTTGACCGGACGGGCGGTGGGCTCACCGGGGGAGGGCAGGGCGACTTCGATGGCGTCGCCGGGGTTGAGCACCGTGCGGCAATCGGCCGTCTGGCCGTTGACCTTCACCAGGCCGAGTTCGAGGGCCTTCTGCACGCGCGAGCGGCTGACGCCTTCGAGGAGCATGGCGATGATCTTGTCGGCACGGGCGGGTTCGAATTCGCTTGGGATGCGCGTCTTGACGATCTCATCCGGGCGAACCTCTTCGATGGGGGCCTTGGCGGGACGGGCTGCGTAGGGCACGTGCGGAGCCGGCTTATTCTTGCGCTTCAGCGCCTTGGCCGTGCGGGCCTGCGGGCGCGATCCGAGGCGCTTGGGCTGGGCCTTCTTTGGTTTCTTGGGTTGGGCCATATTATTTGGCCTTACCGAGGAGGTATGCGGGATTCAATTTTTGGAGGGGCTTGGGAAGGAAGAGGCCGTCTTTGCGGATTACCTGGCCGTCGAAACGGATCTCACCGCCGCCGTATTCGGGGCGCTGGATGCAGACCATGTCCCAGTGGATGGACGAGTGGTTGCCGTTGTCGGTGGTCTCGTAGCACTTACCTGGCGTGAAGTGGAAGGAGCCCGCGATCTTCTCGTCGAAAAGGATGTCCTGCATCGGGTTGAGGATGTGCGGATTGAAGGCGATGGCGAATTCGCCGATGAAGCGGGCTCCGCCGTCGGTATCGAGGATCTCGTTGAGGCGCTTGGTGTTGTTCGAGGTGGCCTCAACAATCTTTCCCTTGCGAAAGACGAGGCGGATGTTCTCGAACGAGACGCCCTGGTAGATGGTGGCGCAGTTATACTGCAGCACGCCGTTGACGGAGTCCTTGATGGGCGCGGTGAACACCTCGCCGTCGGGGATGTTGTATTCGCCGCCGCAGGGGATGGCGTTCATGCCCTTGATGTTGAACTTCAGGTCGGTGCCCTGACCGACGATGTGGACCTGGTCAGTCTTCATCATCGCCTGCTTGAGAGCTTCCATACCCGGGACCATCCGCGAGTAGTCGAGCGTGCAGACACGGAAGTAGAAGTCGGCGAAGGCTTCGGTGCTCATCTTGGCCTGCTGGGCCATCGACGAGGTCGGCCAGCGGAGCACGACCCACTTGGTCTTGTTGACGCGATGGTCGAGCACGGGGCGCATGAGCTCGCCGTTGAGCTTGGCCTGGGCGGCCGGGATGTCGCTGCCTTCGAAGATATTATCCGAACCCCGCACGGCGATGTAAGCCTGCATCTTCTTCATGCGGGCGAGCTCGTGGTCGGCGGCCAGCTTGAACTGTTCCTTGGTGCCGCCCTTGATCATCTCGCGGCCTACGCGGGCCTTGTGGAGGTTCACCATCGGGGTGGCGCCGCGCTCGCGGGCGGCCCGGATGAGGGCGATGACAAAGTCCTCGGGGACGTCGTGGGCGTCGATGAGTACGTTCTCCCCCTTCTTGAGACGGGTGGAGAAACCGCAGAGCACATCGGCGAGCTTTCCGTAGCGAGGATCCATAATGCGGGTAAGTTGCGACCCCCTTGGCCCCTTTCCAAGCGTGAAAGGAGCGCTTGCGATACCACGGGCTCCACGCACGGTGTCCGCATGTCCGATTCTTCGCCCTCAGCGCGCGCCCTAGCCTTGGCGGATGAGGCGGCGTTCGACTTCGCGATGGGCGACGAGTTGGCGGCGTTGACGAAGCTGCAGGCGGCAGTGACCGCCGATCCGGCCTGCTTCGAGGCTTGGCTGGCCAAGGCCGAGGTCCACTTCGCTTCGGGTCAGTACGACGAGGCCCTGGCCGCCGGCGAACAAGCCCTCGCCCTTCGTCCGAAGGACATCCACATCCACACCTCGTTGTCCCGTATCTGGATGGAGCGCGGCGATAAGACGAAGGCTGAGCATCACGGTGCTCAGGCCCGTATCCTCGGCTGGGGCGACCAACTTAAGGAGCCTGAAGGTAAGCAGCCGGGGGAACTTTAATAACTAGGGGTAGGGATAGGGGTAGGAAGCCAAGGCGACCTAGATACCTTAGGAATCTACCCCTAGTGTTCTGGTTGTCCCACTGCTGAGACACCGTGTCTCGGGCTAAAGTGGGAACAATGGGTCATTTAGGGGGTCGATAAGGGCTCCAACCCGAGAAAAGCCCCTAAATCGTTTGCTAAACCTCAGCAAAACGGCTTTGGCATCTGTTCTGCAAAGTCGCATACGTCCCCAACGACCACCCTCTACCCAAATACCCACCATGGCCAAAAACACCAAACCCAGCGTCAAGCCTCTCGGCGACCGCGTCCTCCTCCAGCGCATCGAAGAAGCTGAAGAAATCAAGGGCGGCATCATCATCCCTGACTCCGCCAAGGAGAAGCCGCAGGAAGCCAAGGTCATCGCCCTC
>Ga0209500_10001178_pt1 | contig 20309 bp, 17 predicted proteins | sample S_140212_EF_Meta_FD_187323 | JGI IMG/M metagenome (GOLD analysis project Ga0209500, IMG submission 187323) | Freshwater microbial communities from Lake Simoncouche, Canada to study carbon cycling - S_140212_EF_MetaG (SPAdes) (version 2) | ecosystem: Environmental > Aquatic > Freshwater > Lake ... | reverse complement strand
ATCTCTATCTTCTTGAGTCAACTTAACTCTCGCCTTGATTGAATTTACAAGACCTCTTGTGTAACCCGCTGATGCGAACCAAGGGAATGCAATGTTATCAGTCAATGCTAAGTTTCTTACAACCTCACCTGTTGGAGGTAAGTAGATTTGTGTATTATTAACAGTATCTCTTACCAAAATCCATGGGTAATAAGTTGCTGTGTAGTTTGAGTCAATTCCTGTGTTATCTAAGTTATCAACCGCCTCTTGTGGGTAAATTATATCTAAAGAGTTAGTTCCATCTGGAGTATACATTAGATAGTCAGGAGTTGTTGCGATATAAACAGAGTCCGCTCTTGAGTATTGAACCATTTCTATCGCTTCCTCAACAAGGTTTGAGTTATTAACGTAATCAATACTTGAAGTTGCAAATATGTTAATGTTTGTAGCTTCAGGGTTAGCGAATGTTAATATACCAAGTAAGTAAGCGTAGTAATCGGTGTTAGCGAAATCTTGAGTATTGTTTGCAATAACAATTCTTTTGAATAAACCATCACCTGTTGCTGTTGGGTATCTTGTAGAAGACGAAGCTCCTGCTAAGTAACCTGTCGCTCCTAATTGGAATCTATCTTGGTTAGTTCTAAATTCTCTATAAACATCCCATCCGTCAAATCCACCAGCGAAACATACTGTATATTTTCTTGAATAGATAAAGTAGTATGGGTTTTCTTGAGTTTCAGGGTCGAATCTGAAATCCGCAACACCACACTCGAACGCTGTTTGACCACTTGTTTGGAATGAATTTGCAATTGTAACTACAGTTGCTCCTGAGTCCATGTGGAATCCTTTACTTAAGTAATTCCAAGCTTCACCTGCAACAGGTAATGCTGAACTAACCCAGTTAGGAGGATTTTGTTTACCTTTATATTGTAAGAACGCATCATCAATACCAAATTGAGATGAGAAACCTAAGTAAGCTCTTCTAACTATATCACCCGCTGATTCGGTTGCGTTTGTTGTTGAACCAAATGGAGGGTTGAATACAACCTCACCTGGATAATAATATTTAGTTTTGAATTTAGGTACTGGTGAAATGTTAGCAGTCGATTCATACTCTCTTTGAGTATAACCGTAGAATCCACAAGGGATTGCGTCTATCGGAGCTTCGTCAGCCAATTCAATCATCACATATCTTGAAATCAAAGCAAATTCACCGTTAGATGAACCAATTTTCTTAGCAACGAAGTTGTTAGATGCAGGGTCCATATTACAGTTTGTAAATTTCTCAATAACAACAGGGTTAGCATCTGTATCAAAGAAGTTTCTAACTAATACGTCAAATGTCATATTGTTAAATGATAAGTTTGCTATTGAAACTTTAACTTCTGTGTTAGCAGCATCACCATCGGAGATTGAGATGAATTTGAATAATCTATATACTTTATTACCTCTTAACTCAGATACTAAGAACGGAGTTTCAGGTGATTGATATTTTTCAACTTTATAAGCGATTGATTGTGTGTTTTCACTTCTTGCATCTTCTAAAGCTACTAGCTCAGGATTAATTCCTTTAATATAACCTTGGTTATATGCGTAGTTTAAAGAACCAGGATATATTTCTTCAACATACAACGGAACTTCGTTTCTTGATTTTCCAAAGTTATCCGTTCCTAATACTTTAGTTATAAACTTAGGAGATGCTGCTGATAATGAAGTTTCAAAAGAGAAAGTGTCAAAATCTTTAGTAATACCTGAAAGTAAGAATCCTTCGTATGGTGAATTTGTAATACCTGAATATTGTCCTGTCGCAACTAAATTAACATCTGTTAATCCACTTACTTCATATACAGGACCGTGTTGACCAAGGTCAGCGTTATTTGAATACAATGAGATACCTCTTGAACGTAAAGTCGCAACAACCATGTTATTATATTCACTATATGCAGTTCCTGAGAAGTTGAATACATCTCCTTCAATAGTTCCCGTATAAGTCGCTCCATCGTCAGTAGTTGTTAAAGACGTTACTGTATAAAAGAATGAATAACCTGAATAGTTGTTATTAAGATTTGCATCGTTATCAAATGTTGCATAATACCAAGGGTCGTTTAAATCTGCACTTAAGTCATTGGTATCAAGGTTGTTTGAACTAGACCCAAACACATTTAATTGAGTTGAGTATTGACTAACTAATCCCCAATATGTTGTTGATGGTACCGCTCCGTAGAACGCAACTGTTGTTGCAGAAAACGATGGGTTATCAATAATATTACCTAAATTAGAATTAAAATCTTCTTGATATGTAGAAGTACTACCATCAGATAGTCTGTATTGTACATTTAAGTTATTTAGAATATCCGCAGGTAATCCACTTAACATATCAACAGTACTACCTGAAGTAGCACCTGTGAATATTGCCGTGAAGGCTGTTCCACCTGTTGGAGGAATTAAACCTATAGTTAATGGGTCAACGTTGGCAGTAACTCTAATACTCCAAGAAGGACCCGCGTCATATCCCGACAAACCTAATACTCTCGTAACAAACAATTGGTTAGATTGTTGTAAGTATGACTTGGCGATGTACGCCGCCTCATATTTTGGAATTTGTGTATTTACAAATTTTACTGGTTCCGTTCCACCAAAATATGCTTGGAACTCGTCGTAGTTAGTTATAAAAACAGGTTCGAATGCGGGTCCTTTAATTGTTTCCCCGACTAAACCCAAGGTTGTAACACCCACACTCTGTGCCACGAACGAAAGGTCCGTTTCAGATGTATATACTCCAGGTGATACAAAAACTTTTTGATTTGCTTGTGCTGTTGCCATTATTTAATTAATTCTATTGCAGATTTATTTTAATGATAAATATTCGTTACTACTACAAAAAACTTGACTTTTGAATATGTATTTGTAAACGGTATGAATAAATTCTGCCTTTTTTCTACCTATGAAAATAAAGAAAGAAATAAAGAACATTAAAATAGACCCTGAAGTACACGAGATATTAAAAAAGTACTGTGAGAAACGTGGGATAAAGATTTACAAATTTTTAGAAAATTTGATAATCGAAAAGTGTAAAGAAAAAAAAGATATCTACGGGGAGAATTAAACTAAGATATTATCAAACTTAATATTTGATTCTAAAGTATCATCTTGCTTAACAATTTGAATTCTTAAAATATCGTTAGTTGTTATTTGAATCTTTTGAACATCAGTCCCATAGTAGTCCCCATTAATGTATACATCATACGACTCAACATTAGTTGAACTCGCCCAAGTTAGATTTGCCGTGTAAGCCACTACATCACTTAAATCGTCATTACCAACAACATAATAAAAATTAGATAAAAACTCGTCAGGATTTTCAGGACTTTTCTTTCTTCTTTGTTTAAAAGTTGAAGTGTCAATCTCCATAATTTGAGAAACTCTTGCAATCGCTGGCTTAACTTCAAACTCATCTTCATCAATAAGATATCCTAACATTGTGAAGTCATATGATTGAACATAATATTTTCTTGACTCTAAACTCATTTGAGATTCATCAGAGATATTATTTAATATAATTGGAACATACTGACCCTTAATAAAAGTATACGCCTGTCTTGATGAGAATTTTTGCATAACGATTTTATTTAGTTCGTTAAGTTCTCTCATTCTATTACAAATAATTTTTACACTATAATTAATATCAACAGGTACGGGTTGAGGTATTGTGTAGATATCCATACCTTGTTCGTTACCGTTCCATGTTGGTACTGAGGCATAATAAAATTGTTTTCTATTAGGTATTGTATATTGAAGTGCGGGGTTAGTACCAAACTTAACTTCAGGGCTTCTTACCACAGTAATAAATGGTGGTGAAGGATTATAATCTAAATCTACAAACAATGCGGTTTCAACATATTGAGACCAGTTTTGAGTTGTAATAATAATATCAACCATAGGTACTACTTTACCCGCGGTTACAACTTCTAAATCTCCTTTAACAAAATCCAACATTCCCCTATCCAAATCCGCATGTAATACTGACTTAGGTAAATAAGTTCCATCTTTATTAATATATTCCAATAATTGTTCCCTACGAGCAGACAATGTCTTCTTAGGTACTAATGGTAACGTTGGTTTAACTTGTTTTGGTAATGGCATTATTCTTTAACTACAAATAGTTTATTTTGTGAATTTATCATATCAACCTCTTTGGCGTTATATATAGGTTCTTCACTATCTTTATATACAAACGAATTATGTTTATATGGATTATAAGTTAGAATTTTATCTGATGAAGGATTTGGAATATCATCACAAGGGTATTCACAATAATCTAACAACACTCCAATAACAAATGCATGAACATTTTTACTTTTTTCTTTTCTAACCCTTTCTTTACCACCAGGTCTAACTCTAAACTCAACATCTCCCAATTTAACATAATCCGCATGTAAAATTACTTTATTATCATATGTAACCGAAAAGGTACGTTTGTGTAAATTATAGTACACCATAACTTTCTTACCAATAAATAAAGAATCAAACTGAGATTCTGTTATAATAACTTTCATTATAATCCTATGAATTCGTTTTCACTAACCCAAGTAGAGGTAACCGTTCTATAGAATGGTTTATACCCACCATAAGTATGTTTATTGTCAGACTTAACAAGTCCATCATCAATAACAGTATAATATCTAACCCTATCTTCAGTTTCATAATATCCAATATAATCACCAACAAAAATATTAACTTGTAGGTCATCTAAAGTTTTTTGATAAATTGAAAACTTCATATTACCTGGTTCGTTTTGAGCTATTTTAGAATTACCTAAATTTTTATTAGAAGGCGCCATAATTTGTACCAACCCTTTAAGTTCGATAGGAGCTAAGAATTGAATACCGTTTTCCAATACCTCACCATAAACGTCGTCTACTTTAGTTTTTTGTCTATCTACACGATAAAGAATAACTGTAAAGTTCATATCACCTAATAACCATTCCTCACCCATACCGATGTCAAGGGAATAATCTTCAGCTCCAAAGAACTTACCTAATCTTGTAATTGGGACTAATTTTTCCATATATTGATAAATACTCAAACATTAACTATATTTAAATCAAATATGAAAATCAGCCCTCCATTAAAAATATACATTAAGGATAGTCCCCTACATAACTTAGGGGTTTTTTCTTCACAAAAAATTAAAAAAGGTGAAGTAATTGATGTGTGTCCTTTCTTATCATTCCCCCAAAGTTCAAGGGAAACAATACCTGTTTTTACAAACTACGCGTTTTGTTATCCTCGTTCTGAGAATTGGACAACGCACGCATTAGTTATGGGATATGGGTCATATTATAATCACTCCGAAACACCAAGTGTTGATTGGACGACTAATGAAGAAGACCGAACTTTTATATTTTTTTCCTTAAGAGATATTAATAAAGGTGAGGAATTATTTATAAACTACGGCAACGGAAGTATTTTTTAAAAAATGGACGCGAGTTTAGAATCAAAAGCCATGACCCTGTTAGAGGGATACGAAGGTGGAAACAACTATCTTATTGAACTAAAAAGAAAGTCTCAAGTAAATAGAAGGTTTTACCCCACAAGGAGTCAGGCAGAATACATTATTAATAACCACGACAAACAACCTAAGGTTGCAAAGAAGTGGGTAATACTTGACGCATATTTTGCACAGAAACTTGCTGACGATAAACTTATGACCGAAATACCTGAAAAGGTTTGGGTGGAAAAGTTATTGGCGGATAAAGAAAAGGCGTTTCATATTTGGGGTAAAATAACCGAATCGGAACCTCTACATGATTTTTGGTTACCTAAAGCCGCAATCATTAAAGACAACACTGTAAAAGACGTTAATATAAATTATGAAAAATACTCTCACAGACCTCCACTTGAACACCAAAAAGAGGCTGTTCAAAAATTGGTCGAAAATAAAAAATTCATACTTGCAGATGATATGGGTCTTGGAAAGACTACTTCTACTATTATAGCTGCATTAGAATCAGGCTCTAAGAAAGTATTAATCATTTGTCCAGCAACTTTAAAAATTAACTGGAAAAGAGAGATTGAAAATTATTCAGACAAAACGGTTTATATTGCTGAAGGTAAGAACTTCAGTACGGATGCTGACTTTGTTATTATAAACTACGACATTATTAAAAATTTCCATGATACAAAAAAGAAAGGTGAGTCACAGATTCTTGATGCCAATTTTGATTTGGTGGTCGTTGACGAGGCACACTATATCAAAAATGCTACAGCCCAAAGAACAAAATTAATTAACGACCTTGTTAAAAAGGTAGACCGACTTTGGTTATTAACAGGTACTCCAATGACCTCTCGACCAATTGATTACTTCAACCTATTAAGTTTAATTGAGTCACCAGTTGCCAAGAATTGGATGGCTTATGCCATTAGATATTGTCAAGGATACCAATTTAATGTTGGTGGAAGAAAGGTATGGAATGTGATGGGAGCATCAAACCTTGAGGAATTAAGAGACCGTACCGCAGGTCTTACATTAAGAAGACTTAAAGAAAACGTACTTGATTTACCCGATAAAATTATCACACCAGTATATCTTAGATTGAAATCTAAGATGTATGAGGAAATTATGGGTGAGTACTATGATTGGTACGATAAAAACCCCGAAGAATCTAAATCACTTACAGTTCAATTCACCAAGTTAACTAAAATACGACAAGTGATTGCCGACGAAAAGATTGCCCAAACAATTGAACTTGCTGAGAATATTGTTGAGCAAGGTAAGAAAGTGATTATATTCTGTAACTTCACCGATTCACTTAATAAGATATGTGAACACTTTGGTAAAGCCGCAGTTAAGGTAGATGGGTCAATGTCCAAACCTGAAAGACAACACAGTGTAGACTCCTTCCAAGAAAGTGATAAAGTAAAAGTGTTTGTTGGTAACATCAAAGCTGCGGGGGTTGGTTTAACTCTAACGGCAGCTGAAGCGGTTATTATGAACGACCTTTCATTTTTACCATCAGACCACGCCCAAGCAGAAGACCGAGCTTACAGATACGGTCAAAAAAACAATGTATTAGTTTATTACCCCATATTCGAAAACACAATCGAAGGAATTATCTACGACATATTAAATAATAAAAAACAAGTGATTGCCACAGTTATGGGGGACAATCAAAGTACGGCCGATGCTGCCGAGGAAATTTTAAAGAGAATCCAAGAAATGCGTCGTTAAATGAAATGTGGATTATTTATAAGAAATGGATAATCCAAAAATATGAAAAAAATAGAAGAGAAAATCCAACAACTCGAAACACAAATACTTGAGAACCACGTTACCAAAGAAAAAGAGTTGTTGATTACCGAAATGAAAAAAATAGGAATAGAAAAATTACCCTATTCTTACTCAGCCCTGAAACAGTTTATTGACCCCGAAACAATGAACTTTCATTACAACAAACATTACAAGGGTTACGTGGATAAATTGAATGACGCCTTATCCAAGAAAAAATATGGGGACTTAGAGTTAGAACAAATTATTAAGAACATAAGTCGTTACGACAAAACAATTAGAAACAATGCAGGAGGAGCATTTAACCACGCATTGTTTTGGAATATGTTAACTCCCAAACCTAAAAAGTTAGAAGGAGAATTACTTAAGAAGATTACAAAACAGTTTGGAAGTTTCACCGCCTTCAAGAAACAATTTGATACTGTTGCCAAAGATAGATTCGGTTCAGGGTGGGTATGGTTAGTACTTACAGCCAAGAACACATTAAAGATTATGTCTACTCCAAATCAAGACAATCCTTTAATGAACGTTATTGAGGGTGGCGGGTTTCCAATTTTAGGTTTAGATTTGTGGGAACACGCTTATTACTTAAAGTATAGAAACAAAAGAGACGAGTACATTGTTAACTTTTGGAAGGTTGTAAATTGGGACTTTGTTTCCAAATTATATGAAATGAGAACGGAGACCAAATTATTAGAATCTATTAAGTTAGAGAAACTTTTAACAGAATCCAAAGAGGCGAAATTCTGTGACGCCAAAGAAGTTCAATTCTACAGAGAACTTATTAATAACTCAAACATTAAGAAAATATATCAAGAAGGGGTTACTAACGCTTTAAGACAAGTGTTTAGTCAATTTTGGGTTGATAGTACTAATAAAGAGATGTCAGGGTTTTACGGACTTGAATCAAAAGAAGGAAGGTCAATTTTAAATAATCTGAACACAAATTTTAATTCATTTTGTTTATTAACCAAGGCGATTAATACTCAAATTGATAAGATGGGTAAACCCGAAAAGAAATTTGATTTTTCTCAAAAAGAAAATAGAACTGTTAGAGAAATTAATAGATTGATAAAAGCATTAGACCATTTTAAGACTCAAATATTCACAAAAAATAATGAAGAGTTCATTAACATTATTAAAGTTTTAAAAAAATTGTGGGATAGAGGACAAAAATCTGAAGACGACGTTTTAGTTAAAATTGAGAAATATTTTGGTGATTCCGCGACTATTGAAAAGAATAGTGGTCATGGGCAAAAAACCGATGCATTCAAGGGAGTTGATTTAACCATCACGTTAAATGGAAAAAACCATACAGCTCAGGTTAAACCATTCTCAACAATATCTAAAGAAGACGGAAAGATTACCATAAAAGATACTGGTAATGTTAAACCGTATGATGTAGATTGGCTGATATTTATTAATACAAAATCAAATAAGATTTTGATTTTTGAAAACAAACCAATTAAGAATCATAATCAATATGTGTTTAATGAAAGCTCATTAATTCACGAAATAGAATAATTAAGATATTTATAGACATGGCAGTATTACCAGAACCAGAAAGAAGTAAAATATATACGAGAGTCAAACATCAGTTAGGTGCACCACTAAGAAGTGTTGAACTTGAAGATGAAATGATGGACTCGTTAATGGAATTATCTATTGGAGATTACGAAGAGTATATCTTACAATGGTTAATTGATTCACAATGGGTTAACTTAGTTAACTTGAATATGAACGAAAGGTCTGTTGCAAGAGCTTTGGTTACAAGAACCATGGATTTTGAACAACAGTTTAGTTACGCATACTCTAAAATTGTAGGTCTTCAAACTGAAGGTCCTTGGGTTTTAAAGAAAGATTATTTTGTTCTTGAGAAGAATGTTCAAACATATGAAATTCCTGCAGGTAGAGAAGTTAATGAACTATTGTGGTTTAGTGACCAACCTTGGACTGCGTTTGGAATTGGTGGTATGGGTGGAGGTTTTGGTGGTATCGGTTTAGGTGCTGACCAAGCAGGATTTGCTCAAATGGGTAATCAAGGTTCTTATTTTATGATGTCAGGTTTTGACTACTTGATTAGAATGCAAGAAGCAAACATTCTTAATAGAATTTTAGGTGGTTCAATGACATATAGAATTACAGGATTACCTGACGGTAAAAAGTTAATTCACTTAATGAATACACCTGGTGGTAAATTTAACTGGTCGAGTTATAGTCAATACGTGGGTAAAGCCGTATGGTATTGGTATTATGATGTTGAACCTGATAGTAGAGCCGATTGTCTCAAAAACAATCCTGATATTATTAAATTACCGACAGACGTTCCAATTGAATCTCTTAGTTGGGAGGACTTAAACGTTCCTGGCCAACAATGGGTAAGAAGATGGTTTACAGCCTATTGCAAAGAAACTTTGGCGAGAGTTAGAGGTAAGTATAGTGGTAACTTAAAAACACCTGATTCTGAAATCACAATGGATTATCAGAGTTTACTTACTGAATCTAAAGATGAAAAATCCAAATTACTTGAAGAACTTACAGGTGCTGAAGGTTGGTTAACCAGAATGAGACCTGATAAGGTTATGGAGAGAGAAGCGTTGATTGCTGAGAACTTAAATAAACAAATGAAGTTCAGAGCAATGCCTCGTCAAATATATGTAATTTAATTTTATGGCAATACTAAAAACAATACCCGCAAGAAAAATAATTAATGGTTTTGTAATTGATACGTCAGAAATTTCTATAGTTTCTGAAAAAGAATATTCAACAAATGGTGAATCTTGTATTGTAATTAAGGGAGTGTCAGAATCTACCGTAATATTAGATTCTAAAACCACAGACCATATTGTCGTTAAATCAATGACAAGACTTACAATCAAACCAGACATCGGTAAAATCGATGAAGACTATGACGAAATAGTTGCTGATAAGTATGCTTGTATTGAATTTAGATTTATGGGTGGAAATTGGTATATCTTATCCTCAGATGGATTGAAGCAATCCTAATTTCTTTTCCCAACCTTCTTCGGCTAATTCATACATGTAATCTGGTTTAAGACCTCTCTTTTCCCAATATAACAATTCGGCTTCTGTGATGTCTAACACATCCTCTTGTAATCTATCTTGAGACCCCTCCTCTAATGGGTGTCCATTAATTAGTTCACATTGAGTTGTTGTAAAGATTCCCCTTTCCGCAGGGTCATTAACAATTAAACCTTTTCTAACCTCATCCTTAAAGACAACCATTAAAGGCTCAATTCTTTTATTGAATGTTGTAATAGCTCTTGGTACATTGTAGTCTCCCGTTAAATCAGGGTCGTTATCTAAGATATCTTTATCCAACATATAACAGTTTACCATAACACCATCAGTGATAGGTTTGGCTTTAGGGTTCATAAGTGCGTTGTAAGCATTTGTATCCTTGATTTGTTTTACCGTCATCTTTTGAACATCACCCTGAGATGCTTTGGTACCATTATTAACGTACATAATCACATCCCCTAAGTTCACACTTAAGTTGTTCTGTAAAGCCAATTCCATGTGAGCCATTCTACTCATACTATTACCCGCTTTGGTTTTAGTTGTTAATCTCTTAGTATAGTCGTCAAGACTTAACTTAACTTTAGCTCTCTGAGCAATCTTACTTAATGGTATTTTTTTATCAAAGATAGTTTGAAGATATTCATAGTAGTATTCTACAAATGCTTTACCATCACCTTGTAACAACATCTTAATACCTTTATCCAAGAATGTTTCAATATACAACGGAAGTTTCTTAGACTTGATACTATTTCCTGTCAATTTAATCTTACCCTTGGCATCCATAACTGCATAGTTCTTACGAGCTAAGTTGATAGTTGATGGCCACACACCGTCGGTATCAAGAGCCATCTCACCTCTCATGAAGATATCATTGTACTCAGCAACATCGGCCTCAGGTCCGTAGTATTCTTTACCCTCTTTAACTTTCCAATTCAACCCACGACCAACATAAACCCTATCGTTAGCTTCATCAGGAGTTGAAAAGTTCACACCATCCGTGTCCATTACCAATGGAACATATCCTTTAGTCATGAAGAACTTAATCATCTGACGAAGGTATTGTCTACCTGTACAAGTAATCTGTTCACCCATGTACATATCACCCCAAGCATAAACCTGAGGAGCAGATAACGCACCGAACATCGAGTTAATAAAAATCTTAATCGGTAACTGTTTGTTACCATATGATTCAGATTTCTTACGGTCAGTTGTATAGAATTCCTCAGCAAGTTGTTTGTATTTGATACGGGTGTTACGGAAGTAACTCAACATACCTTTCATCGCACCTGTCACATCACAGTCAGGGAACACATCGTGTACCAACTGAATAGAAGGGTATAGAGACGAGAAATCGAGCTTAAGTACATTCTTACTATAACCAACCTTAAGTAGTCTAGAAAGACCTCCTACGAAGTCTGTCTTGGATTCCTTGGCAGGTATTGCAAGTCCGTGTTTGTAAGACCAAGCTAACATCAACATTTTCCATAACGTTGCGGTACCCATAGTTGAAACCCTTTCGTATGTTGTTGGAATCATCGCAGCCAACAAGAACGAACCTTGGTTGAACTCTTGGTCCACCTTAAGGGTTTCATCTAAGTCATCGTCAAGATACATCTCAACTAACTTATCACCTGTGATTGTAACATACACATCAGTACGTTTAGAACAAGCTGCATCAATTTTTGGGTCAACACCAACCTTCTTGTACTTACCATTTTGAATGTTTAACCAAAAGTCTTCTTTCTTCGCATAAAATGGACCGATATCTGTGTGGTCAATATATACACGGTCAGGTGCTTCAGCATTGATATACTGAGTAATGTACTTCAAACCTGCAGCTTTAATACTTGAGTTAATAGCCTGAGCTCTACGAACAGCGTGGATAATATCAATTACGTTGTAACCCCAAATAGAAGTTTGAGTAAAGTTCTCAACCTCATTGGCAAGTTTCAACATACTGTCTTTTCTTGTAAACGAATGGTCGGGGTGTAACGATTTACAAATCTTCTTTGGGTCAATACCTAAGATTCTACATCTTTCGAATATCCAATGCCAGTCGAAGTTCGCTGAGTTATACCCACCAATAATACTTGGCTTAAGTTCGTTGATTACCTTGAAGAATTCAATGATGGCATTTCTCTCTTCAGATTCATCCATACATTCGATTACTCTGTGGTAACCTTTATTGGTTTTAATTCCAATCATGAAGATACGACCGTCCTGAGGTTCAAGAGCAGTCGTCTCTAAGTCATATACCATTCGGGTCACCTCTTCATAGTTCTCAAAACCTTTGAAGAGTCTTTTTTCTTTTGAAATTAAATATTGTTCTACAGGAGGTAGAATCATTACTTTGTCTTTGGTCTTATCTCCCCATGGGTCACATCCACCTTCTCTAAAGAATTGGATAAGTTCTCTGTAACCTTTTAGTGATTTAACCATGAAAGTCATACCTCTTTGTAATCTGTCATTACCGTGAGTTTCTAACTTATCAATCATAATACCATGTTTGGTCATGGCTTCTTTCTGAGCTGCTTTGGAACCACCGTAGAAGTTAAGTTCACGCAAGTCACCTACCCACGCAAATGGTGTGAATGTGTCTTTTCGGATTTCTTTTCCTTTACCAGGGATTTCTTTGATTTTGTAAATGCAGTTCTCGCGATAGTCGTATTCGATAGCGACTATAAATTCTTCGGGGTCGTTTCCGTGTAGGAACGATTCAATATCTTGGTCTGTAAACATATGTAATTTTCGAGTGGTTTATTGGCAATCACAACATTGTGAAGTTTACCTTACTCATCTTACATAAATATAAAAAAATAAAACCTGTTGTCAAATTAACAACAGGCAGTTTCTGAAATAAAACTATCTTGGATATTAATATACAATTCTTCTCTGATTGGAAGAATTAAATTACCCTCATCATTCTTAATTAAAAATTGTCCTTGGTATCGACCTGGTGTATTTGTATCTCTTGAAGTAAATTTAAAATAAATATAATACTCAGGGTCATCACCCTCAGGTAAAATCAAGTTAACAATTTCAGCGGGAGCAGAAACAATTTTAGGAATTCCTGTCTCAACATCAACCATAGTGAAGAATATAATAGAAACTTCCAAGTCTTGCATAAGTTGCAAATAACCCGCTCTTCCGTCTTTTACAACCTGCATTTTTAACACAGGTAAAGTTGCATTCTTTTTAATATAAAATTCCATAACAATAAATATACTGTTATGACTCTTTACGTAACCCTCTATCGTAATGTTCGAATCTATCGTGTTCTGTTGGTGTCATAAGTAATAAACCAGGGTATAGTTCATCCTTTTTAACTAATTGATACATGTGACTCATCCACGTTTGTTCGAACGGGTGTGCCCATGTTGTATCTAAGAACATTTTTTTATTTCCTGGTCTACTAACAATTTGTGGCCAGTTACAATAATAAACATCACCTATAGCATATGGTACTCCCTTATGGGATAACACTGCATGGAATTCTGTTTTTGGTGCGTTAGGGTCAAGTCCCATTTCAGGAAGTCTTGGTTTCCCTGGCCAAAATTCATCTCTTACATGTTGAGGTACATTATACCATGACCATTGAGTTCCGTTATCTCCATAGAATTCGGAGTAGTTCATCTTTAAGAAATCAAAATTTTCTTTCTTAATAATCTCTAAAGATTTTGTATATAAGTTAGGAACATATCTATTAAATCCATTTCTACAAACACCGTCTTTAGGGTGGAAGAACATGTCGTCTTCAAAGAATAGATAATAATCTAAATCTGTTTTATCAAAATGTTCCGCAATCCATTGTCTACCACCACAGATACCTAAATTATCTTTCTTAATATGTTCAAAATCAAACTCTTCACAAATTTGAATATACTCTTCAGTGGTTGATAAGTCAGATGAATTATCTAATAAAAATTTCTTAGTTTTTAAAAGATAATCTTTATCATACTCCAACATAGAATCAATAAGAGTTCTAAATTGTTTAGGACTATTGAATGTGATGACATATAGTCCAACTTTATTTGGGTCCAAAGTATTACTAACTTTTGCAGTACTTTCGCTTTTAACTTTAAGTTCATCGTTTTTTAAATTTTCAAAAAATGTACCAATTAAACCATTTGATTCAATTTCAAAATAGTTGATTATATCCGAATGTTTGTAGGCCATAATACTAAAGATTGATTCTTCAGTTCCCATGTATCCTTCTTCTAACGTAGATTTAAGTAGACCATAATAAATTCCATTAATATCACCTATTGTATGTTTTGGTCCACCAAAAAATCCTCCTCTTGAAACTTTAGTTACTTTTGCACCCGCAAGAGCATTTAACTTAGGATAGTTAAATCCATGTATTTCCGTTTCAGCACCATAAGGAAAACTAACAAATGAGAATTTTGAAATGTATTTTGATAAGTTATTCAATACTTTGTCATGAGTAAAATAACCTGGATGAACAGTATTTGTTAAACCTCCGTCAATCCAAAACATATATTCAGAATTGAATGGGTCCATAATTTTGGCGTCGTGTAATAAAAACACTTTAGACATAACTAATGGGTTATAGTTATCCAATCTTGCCTGAGTAGATTCTTTTAACCAACCAACCTGATTATACCATTCAGGGTTAGTTCTTATTTTTTGTATCATTGGAAAAAACTCTGATTCAGTAAACCAACTTAATGGTCTAACAATGAATTGAGTATTTTCAGAACTTCTTCTTTTAAAAACAAATTCTCTTAATTCTTCATCACCAAAGATGATTAAGTTTTCTTCAACCTCTAAAAGTTTTTCAAACTTATCTAAATAATGTTGATACGGTCTTGACCATCCTTCTGTCAATTCACCTCTTCCAATGTCCCAGATACCTGTTACTAATGTTATATTACTCATAAATTCTATTAAATTCTTCTAATATTTTATAGAAGCTTTTATTGTTTAAGAAGAGTTCTTCATCAACTCCTCTAGGTGCGTTGTCTCTACACCACCAAATATCAAAATGTTTTCTAACAAATAAATCTAAATGATTAAAATACATTAAAGTCATTACATGTTCTTCATGTGGTATACCTTTATCTTCAGTTATTATTTTTTGAACATAGTCTTCAAATAGGTTAACAATCTCATCCCACTTATCTCTATGTCCTCCAAACATACCTCCGATAACGTGAATACTTCTATCATACTCAGTATACCATTTTCTGTCAACAGTACCTGACCAAAAGTTTCTATCGTTTTCTTTACCTAAGATTAAAAATTTATCACCAGTATCTTCAATAACATTTTTTAAAAATTCGTTATTGAATAAAGTACTTTCGTAATATCTTTGTTGAATATGTTCGCTCGTTAAATACTTTAAAGGTATTAAACCACAATGAGATAAACCAGCATCAATCCAATAGTAATAATCATAAGATTTATCTTCATTCCACCACCAATGAAATTTACTGTACTGAACCTCAATACATCTATCCCCTTTTTTGGTCTCTTCAATATTTTTATATTGATTAATTAAATCTTTAAATCTGGTATTACCAATATCAAAAACTTGGAATTTGAGTTTATCTTTAGAGACTAAATGTTCGACATAAAAAAATTCTTCTAATGACGGTAGTTCTCTGTCTGAAGTGTAACATAGGAAATCTGCATCTGTCATCTTTAAAAGAGACAGTAAACTATATCGATAGTGGCCTCCTCTATTTGGTCTACCACCAAATTCGGTACCATATAAGTCACTATAAATTGAAGTTATAAATTTAACTGACATAATAAAATTCTTTGTGTTCTCCTCTATCTTTCATTTCTTGAACTTGATATTGGTCCATGAATTCGCTAGGGATTTTAGTTGGACACCACCTATTCCAATTGTAGGTTTGCATGTACCAATTACTATACATACCTTCAGATATATTTGAGTAACCAGCTTTCTGTGGTGCTATTGGTAAAATTGGACAGTAACTTTGATGTTTCTGTACAATAAATTTAAAAGTATAGTCGTCTAATGCATGGAAATAATCTCCGCTCGTAAACGCTGTTAAACTAATATCAAAAATAGAATCATAGATTGATTGGTCATAGATAATCATATTTGCGGCATAAATACCACGAGCGTTTTCACCATCACTAGGTTCGGGTAAATTAGTCATGTCTAATAATAAATCACATTTATCACTAACATTAATTTCTCTATTTTGTGTTGGACCTAAGTTAAACATTGCAAACTCTAAATCAGGACAAGTGTCTTCTATTTTTTGAAGTAGGTCTTTAGCGTAAGGCATAATACCACAATCATCCTCAATAATCATTACACGAGGATAGTTTCTTTCTTTTGCAATTTTAATAATTTCAAAAGTTGATTTGGTTATACCCATATAAGAATTAGTATCTATCGCAGGAAATCTTTCAAAATCCCATCCGAGATAATTCATTTCCTTTGTAATTTCTTCTAATCTATCAGACCTTCTATCTAAGTTTACAACAAACTTTGGTATTTCATTAAACTTCATTAACTAACGACATTGTGATTTAACTGACCAGTTATTCTATCACACCATCCTTTTGATTCTGAGTGAGGCCAAACAACCCAATATGACGGTAGTTCTGTAGTTGGGAATTCTCTCCAAACTTTACAATACTTATCAGGGTCTCTCATAAACCCAGCAATTTCATTTTTGTCGGCGTCTTTTCTATATAATGTTTCATCAGAACCATTGTGGAAGGCAACAACCCAAAAATCATAGTCTGTTTCAGGAACTTGGGAATATCCAATATCAATACAATGTTTGTAGATAGTCGAGAATGAATTTTTCCAATCTTCCTCGGTCTCAAAGTTATAAGGACTTGGTGGGTATTGTTTATCTAAACAATGTTTGTCAACCGCTCTTTTTTCAAACAATAAACCCGCATATTTTTCATACTCTTGTAAAGTTCTAATAGTACCAAACCCATACTGTCCATCATGTCCTTCTTGAGTTTCACCATCCATACCAAATAATTTTCTATTTGTTAAGTGAGAATGAGTATTCTTTTGACCCCAAGTTTTATCGTCATCCCATTGTTTGGTTCTACCTTTACGAGTATACTCGTGGTAAACTACAGGAATGTGTGGGTGGAATAAATCATAACCCCATGTGTAAGCTCTTGCGGCAATTGAAATTTCTTCACCGTGGAAATAGTATTCAGGATTGTGTTGAACTTCTTTTGAGAATTCTCCTAATGTAAAACAGAAGTGAGCTGAGTAGAATCTTGAAGTAACGGGTTTCTTCATTTCTCTCCAACCTGGAATTGTTTCAGGTAAGAAGAACACCGCACCTTCAGGAATGAATCTGTCGAAGGCCATTCTCCAAGCATCAGTCGCTCTTCCCGCAGGGTCATTTTCAGGGTCGAAGGAAGGTACATAACCCGTAAGTAGAGGCTTCTTGTACCCATCCTTTTGTAGACCCTTAATCATTTTGATTAAGATATCATCCCAATCTTTAACGAATCTCATGTGAGAGTCAATCTGTAATGTATATGTTTCTCCGTCATAAAGTTGTTGAGTTAGGTTTCTTGCCCAACAAACTCCTTTGGCTTCTTGATATGGTATATCTAAGATTTTAAATCTTTTATCATCTCTGTATTCATCTAAGTTATCAAATTTATCTTCTTCAGCAAATTGTCTTGCAATTGAGAATACTAAATTTTTAGGCTTTTTTGCATTTGCCAACATGTCTTTAATTGTTGGAATTAACTGTGGGTCTCTGTAGGACGCAATTTGAACGAATATTTTCATTAATGTCTATTTTGTTTAAAAATAAAAAACCCTCCACAAAAGTAGAGGGTTTTTTTAATATATTAAATTATTATTTTTAACAACCTGTTGGGTCTACAGAAGTAATCTGTCCTACTCCTCCTGTTACGTTGAACACCGCGGTTCCATTTGAGTAGTATCCGTTTGCAACTGCAATAGTTAAACTTGAGTTGTAGTATAAGTACTCTCCGATGTTTGGACCAACTCCACCTGAAACAGTTCCGTAGATTGTGTTAGGTGCTGAACCATAATCAATACAAGCATCACTTGGTGTAGAGCCTGTACCTAAACTATATTGGTAGTAAGCTCTTGTAGGTGTTGTTGTTGGAGTATTAGTTGGGGTTTTGGTCATTGTTGGTGTTATTGTTGGAGTTGGAGTTAACGTTGCACATATTGTAAATGAACCTACAACATTTCCATTAGTATCTAATTGTGAAACATATCCACCATTTTGAATAAATCCTGTCATATCAATTGTCGCATCTCCTGTTGAAATATTAGAGAATTGAGTACTTAAATCAAATTGTGAATTATTTCCGTAAACAGTTACTGTTGGGTTATATTGTCCACAAGCTTCGTCATGAGTTGTTCCTGAGTAAACTGTAAATGCAACTTTAGAACGTGTTGGTGTTGGTGTTGATGTTGATGATGGTGTATCTGTTGGTGTTTGACTTGGTGTATTTGTTGGAGTTTCTGTTGGAGTCGGTGTTACATTCGCAGTTCCTGTTGGAGTATTAGTTGGTGTTCCTGTGTTAGTTGGTGTTGGTGTTACAGCCGCAGTTCCTGTTGGAGTGTTAGTTGGTGTTTCAGTGTTAGTTGGAGTTTGAGTATTAGTTGGAGTCGGTGTCACAGCAGCAGTTCCTGTTGGAGTATTACTTGGAGTAACACTTGGAGTTGGTGTTGGAGTCGCAGTCTCACTAATTGGAGGGAAAGCTCCTTGATTAATCAAAGAAACCATACTGGTATAAACAGGAGATATTGTATAAGTCCCGTTAATAACCCAGATATTTTTTGTTTGGTTTGGATTTAATTCAACCTGATACTCCCAAAGAGAGTCATCACATCTTCTATAATTAAAGTTCACAATTGTGGAACCTGTATTTGTTAAGGTATATTTGCTACATGCCATCTTGAATGTTATTTATCTAATAAATACTACGATTTCCTCTAATTTTATAAAGTAATTTTATTTTATTTCTTAACAAGGATTTATATAGGTTGCAAATCCATCTCCACTTGCAATTATATAGTTCGCAACACAAGCAACATATGTACTACCAGCGGTAATTGTAAAGTCGTAATTAAATCCACTACAATCTTTACCAACAAAAAGAGTATCGGTTGTTCCACCATTAAATGAATATCTCTTACATAAAGGACCTGATGGTGTTTGTGTTACCGTTGGTGTGTTTGTAGGAGTCACCGTTGATGTTGATGTATTAGTAGGAGTACTTGTTTGAGTTGACGTATTAGTTGGTGTTACAGTTGGTGTCTCCGTACTTGTTGGAGTTGGCGTTTCAGTATTTGTAGGTGTTTGTGTTGGAGTTGGTGTTTCAGTGTTAGTTGGGGTTGGAGTTGATGTTTCGGTGTTAGTTGGGGTATTAGTTGGTGTTGATGTATTAGTTGGAGTTGGAGTGGTTGTTGGTAAAACTGAGCACAATGTAATTCCAAGAGTATTACCTGATATATCAAGCTCAACTAAAGTTCCTAAATAACTATAATATCCTGCAATATTTCCTACGATTCCACCATTTGTGGTATTAAAGAAATAATTATTTTCATCAAAAATTTGGTTAACACCATATATAAATGTACCTTCTGAACCATTACATGCATCATACGGACTTGTTCCTCCACTGAAACAACTAAATTCATATAATATAACACCTGAAGGAGTGTTAGATGGTGTTTGTGTTTGAGTTGGAGTCTGTGTTTGATTTGGTGTTCGGGTTGCGGTTGTAGTATTAGTAGGCGTTACTGTTGATGTTGTAGTGTTAGTAGGTGTATTAGTTGGCGTTTCTGTATTAGTAGGTGTCACTGTTGGTGTATTAGTTGGAGTTTCTGTTGGTGTTGAAGTGTTTGTGTTAGTTGGTGTTGTAGTTGGAGTCTGAGTATTTGTTGGTGTAGGTGTTGGAGTTGACGTAATTGGATTACATAATACATCAGTACAATCTGTTACTAAAGTAGAATTATTCTAAATTGTAA
>Ga0209500_10001177_pt1 | contig 20314 bp, 34 predicted proteins | sample S_140212_EF_Meta_FD_187323 | JGI IMG/M metagenome (GOLD analysis project Ga0209500, IMG submission 187323) | Freshwater microbial communities from Lake Simoncouche, Canada to study carbon cycling - S_140212_EF_MetaG (SPAdes) (version 2) | ecosystem: Environmental > Aquatic > Freshwater > Lake ... | reverse complement strand
ACTCGCATGAATGAATTTTTTGGACCAACGTTGCAATGGATAAAAGATGACTGGAATTCTAATCCCTTTAGGTTTTTTATTGAGTTGCTCGCTTGGGCTATTAGTATTGGTTGCAGTATTACGATGGCAGTCACAGTTCCCAATCCTCCTTTACTTGTATTATATCCTATCTGGATTAGTGGCTGTGCTCTTTATGCTTGGGCTAGTTATACTCGGAAATCATTTGGGATGTTGGCTAACTACCTTTTGTTAGTTACAGTTGATGCAATTGGACTCTTAAGGATGGTCTTGTGATTCATAGAATAAAATTCATAGCATTATACTTATTTGCTATTAGTGGTCTAATAACATGGCTTACGTTCATGTTTCAATACACGAGTTCAAGAGAAAGAGTAATAATTTATGATTGTACAATAGCCGAAATTTCTCCAGATTTTCCACAACAAGTAAAAGAAGATTGTAGAAAACTATTTTTAGAAGATAATACTAAAAGATCAAATAATACCATGAGGACTTGAAAATGTCGAATGAAGATCATAAACTTAAACATTCTAAACGAATCTACAAAAAAGAAACAAAGATTAAGCGTCAAGTTAATATTGCAAAAGAACACAGTGTACCTGTATCTGAACCACATAAATTTATTAAACATAATGCTATGAATTGCGGCAATCCTAATTGTATGCTGTGCGGAAACCCTCGTAAAATCTGGGGAGAGAAAACTATGCAAGAGAAAAAATTTGAGGAGAGATTAAATGAATAAAGATGCTGCCGATTTTATAGAATTAGATTTGTTGTGCGGTAATTTGCAATTAGAAAACAAGAATCTTATAGAAAAAAATAAATTTTTAGAACAAGAATGTGCTGCCATGAGAGATCAGATTTCACAACTTGAAAAACAAATATATGGTGGTCGATGAATATTTTCTATTTAGATTACGATCCTGTTAAATCAGCAGAATATCATCTCGACAAACACGTTGTTAAGATGATTATCGAATATGCACAATTGTTATCGACTACACATCGTCTGCTCGATGGTGCACAATTTGTTGAAAAAAAATACGTAAATGGTTCATTACCTGCACGATATCGTAGTCTTAAGCGATGGAAGCTTGACGATGAACGTGAAAATATTTTGTATAAAGCCACGCATATCAATCATCCATCAGCAGTATGGACTCGTTCTCATGCAATGAATTATAATTATCTTTATAAATTGTTTTGTGCTGTGTGTGACGAATACACTTATCGATATGGCAAAATCCATATGACAGATACAAAATTACGCAATATATTACGTAAAGAACCAGACAACATATATTTTGATAATAAAACTAAAATTTGGTTAGGACCAACTCCTGCAATGCCGGACGAATGTAAAATCGACGGAGACTATCTAGCTTCGTATCGTAAATATTATATAGATAAAAAGGTTAGTATGGCCAAATGGACCAAACGACAACCACCGCAGTGGTTTATTGAAGGGATTAAAGAGAAAGATGCCTACGTACGCTTACCGATGCAAGAAGTGCAATCACTATTTTGTAGAGATGTTAAAAATGTCGGATCGAGATCAACCAGTATCTCAACCGTGTAAAGAATGTGATGGAGAAATATATCGCACTATGGAAACTGGCGGATTAGTTTCTGATGCTAAAGGAATCCATCGTAGAGCTGGTTCAGAATTCAATGATAGATTAAAACAGATCAAAAAGGGATCTGGTAGAGTTAATACTATTAAACATATTTAGAAAGTGTACTATGACAAGTTTTAGACGTCGTGATAGCGCTAAAAAAACAAAGCGCAAAAACGGTAGTCCTAAATTACATGAAGATGCAACATTACATGATGTTCATCTTCGCAAAATGGAATTAAAAAGAGATAAAAAATTTGAAAAATATAGAAGAGTTGACGAGGAAGAATTTTTCTCATCAAAAAATTGATCTTGGTTATGAAGACTTAATAACGGAATCGACTGTAGATGGCAGAAAATATGTCACTCCAAGTGGTATAAAATATCCGTCAATTACCACCGTTCTTGGTCATTTTACAAAGCATGAAATTCAAGCTTGGAGAAATAGAGTTGGCGAAGAAGAAGCCAATAAAATTTCTACAAGAGCCGCCGGTAGAGGTACATCATTACACTCTATTTGTGAACGTTACATAGATAACGAGGTAGATTATTTCAAAGAAGCCATGCCGCATGTGCGGGGAATGTTCAATACAATCAAGCCAATCTTGGATGAGCGAATTGGAGTGGTATACATGCAAGAAGTGCCTCTCTACTCGAACCACCTCAGATTGGCTGGCAGAGTGGACCTCATTGCCGAGTTCGATGGAGTACCGTCAATCATCGATTTTAAAACGTCGTCGAGAATTAAAAAAGTTAAAGACATCACAGATTATTTCCAGCAAGAAGCAGCATACGCAGTAATGTACGAAGAACGAACTAATAAACCAATCGTGAATCTAGTGACAATCATGGCTGTTGAAAATAGTAACGCACCATTAATCTTCATTGAACACCGGGATAACCATGTCAATGACCTTATACATAAGATAGCCTTATATGAGAAAGAAAAAGGAATTACCTATGACACCAAAAAATAACCCCACATCTCCACCAGTTCAACAAAATTCTTCTATTCAAAAAGCTTTTGTTAATAAATCAATAAATTCTCTACACTCGTTTTATCTTAGCGGTGCAATAGAAGATTCAGCTGAATATGTTGCATGGTTTGAAATCATGCGAAATGCTGGAGAGAATGATGTGATTCAAATTCATATTAACTCTTATGGCGGTGATTTATTTACAGCTATTCAATTCTTAAGAGCAATCGCCGATACTCAAGCACATGTTATTTGCTCAGTTGAAGGTGCATGTATGTCAGCTGCAACGATGATTTTCTTATGCGGTGATACTTTTGAAGTTAGTGAGCATTCTATGTTTATGTTCCACAACTATTCAAGTATGACACACGGAAAAGGTGGCGAAATGTATGATAATATTGTGCATGAACGTAAATGGTCTGAGCATCTATTAAAACGTATCTATGATGGTTTCTTGCGCCCTGAAGAAATTTCAGCGCTATTAGCTAATAAAGATCTTTGGATGGATGGACAAGAAGTATTGAAACGTTTAACAGAACGTCAGAAAAAATTCGAGAAAAAAGTGAGAAGCATAAAAAATGAAGCGGCAACTAAAAAGAAAAAACCAGTACCAAGTAAACGTAAAGTTCAGGGATCACCAAAACCTGCTGCAGGAAAAACAACTCCAAGTAAAAAGTGATTCTGTAGAAAATGTGCTGCGAGAAATCACAGGCCAGTTTACAAATGTTGAAAAATGTAGTATAATATCCTATATGAACGATAATTTTACTGCAAAAGATGGAAATACCACTGCCACTTAGTTTAGCGAGTTTAGCCTTATCAGCTATGATGGGCACTAGCACTGCTGCAACAGGCACTGCTGAATGGCACTTTGGGCCAGATGTTAGTGAAAACTATGCATGCCAAAAAGCAGAGATGTATGCTAAGATTGATGCTGTTCGTAATGCAATAGGCGAAAACATCTTTGTTGATGAATTCAGCCAATGTACTGAACATCGTGGAGATCTAAAGTGTAATGCTAATACAGCACTATATTCTACATCTGATGCATATATTAAAAGCGCAAAGGTTACACGTAAAGAAGTTTACACTGTATACGGTAAAAAAAGTTGTAGCGTTGATGTAGATGTACGTGTTACTAATGAACGACCAAGTATTGATGCTTTTGTAGATGGTAGATTTTTTTATAAGTCTGGTGAAAACATAAACTTTATGTTGAAAACCAACAAACCCACAAAGGTTTGGGCTTTCCATGTTGAAGGTAATAGAGCTACATTAGTTTGGCCTAGTTTTATAGGCACCAATAATGCAGTTGCTAATGAATTAGCTATACCAACACCTGGATACAAAATGATTGCTCGAGCAGGAAAGTTTGACGAGTCAGTGGTATTTGTATTTACGAATGAAGATCCAAAATTCATGCGTGATTACAATGTAGAAGATCTCAACAACAAATTAATGTCGTTGAAGATCAGTGATCGGCGAATTGTTCGTCGAAATCTTATTATTGAACAATAAGGATATATTATGAAGAAGTTAGTTATAGCAACATGTATCGCTGCAGCCTTAACTGGATGTGCTGGTACAAAAAGCTTAGTGGGTGAAAAAGCAGAATGGCAGCAAGGATCTGAAAAGGTCGATGTAGCACTTGCACCTGAATGGTTTACGATGTACCTAACTAAGGATGATGGTTACATTTATGCAAATGCGACTGAATTCTCGATGGATCTACAATTTGCCATTGATAAAGCAACGATGAGCGCTAAGCGTCAATTAGCAACTCAAGTCAATAATCAAGTTGAAAGCATGATGAAAGAATACACTGCTGAAGCTGGTTTAGGACCAGATGCAGATATTCAACGTGAAGTCGAACGTACTACACGCACAATCACCAATACAACATTGATGGTAGGATTTAAACGAGATAAGTTTGAGATCCGCAAAGAAGGTAAAGGATATCGCGTATATACACGAATGATTTTCCCTTATAATGATACCAACAAACTTATGTCGCAAGCTATTAAAGACAACAAAGTCCTTAAAAGCAAGTTTGACAAATCTAATGCTTTTAAAGAACTAGATAGAGAAGTTGGTAATGAACCAGCAAAGGTAGATGCTCCCAAGAGCGTATCTCAGAGAGCCCAGGAACTCCCCCACAACACTATTAGTGATGCCAAAGTTAAGAAACAAGTAGAGGATGCAATAGCTCGCGGGGACGCAGTTATTATGACACAAACTCTAAATTAAGCATGTACAGCGAGTTATTTTTATGGTATAATATATCCATATATGATGATAATTTGCGAGGTATAATATGGCTTTAGATATTGAAGAAGTAAAGAAACAGGTTGAGCAACAAGTAGAAAAAACCAATACGACTGTGCAAGATGACGGTTGGGGAAAAGCATTTGATGATATAATTCAAGGCGACTTTTCTGGTTTTTCTACATTGATTGTTGTTTTGTTGTTTGTGCTACTACTCAAACCTATCTTGTATTTGCTACAGTATGTGGTTGCTGGTTTAATAATTTTTATGATTGTCAAATATTTTCTATTTTATAGTGCAGCAACAGTATGAACGATAAAAATTCAAGATACGTCTTAGACGTTTTATCAGATATAAATTTGCATACAACTTATGCTATTGACGAAAGTTATTTAGAAAAGGCAAATGCGAAGGCAAAATCTTATAAAGATAATAATGGCAAATCTAGAACATATGAAGAAAAACGTCTTGATATAGATTGTGAATTCGCTGATGAGATTGTTAATCACTCAGCAAAAGATGTTATTTTGCCTTCTACAGAATTGCGCAAGCATGATTTTAGAATTAAAAAACTGCCTGAGAATGTTGAATGGGCGGTAGACAATAAAGTTTTACATGATTCAGAATTTTATTTGCATATGAATAAATATACGCAATATTTAGAATCGTATAGACAAGGACAATTGCATTACTTCGCTTTTTGGAAGTTTATGGATCGTCCAACTAAACCTTTAAAATTAGGTGATAAACCTGAAATGTTGGTGTTATCAGTCATACCAGCTGGAGAATTGCTATTGAAAATGTGTGATCCTAAAAAAATGACTAAAGATGGTGAAAAATTCAAAGTTAAAGTAATTTAATATATAGATAAATCTATGAACAAACATTATATACACTCAACAAGATTATCATGCTTATGGCTTGAGGATGTGTCACGGGGTATGTAAAAGTAAATTAACTAATACATTAAAACCCCGGACTTAAAACCTCCGGGGTTTTTTTTTGTTTTGGAAGTGTGGATGAGTGGTTTAAATCAGCAGTCTTGAAAACTGCCGTGTCGAAAGGCACCGTGAGTTCGAATCTCACCGCTTCCGCCAAGGGCCATTAGCTTAATGGTAAAGCAGTCGACTCATAATCGATTGAGTGATAGTTCAATTCTATCATGGCCCACCAAGTTACACCCTTGTAGGCTAAATGGTAAAGCCACTAACTTCATGAGAGTTAGGTTTCTTGGTTCGAATCCAAGCAAGGGTATGCGAGTATGGTGAAATAGGTAGACACAAGAGACTTAAAATCTCTCGACGCAAGTCGTGCCAGTTCGATTCTGGCTACTCGCACCAAGATACGACTATAGCTCAGACGGATAGAGCAACAGCCTTCTAAGCTGTGGGTCGCACGTTCGAATCGTGCTAGTCGTGCCATAAGATTTTTTTGGTGTGGCCATGATGTAATGGTAGCATCTCAGACTGTGATTCTGATCGCACGGGTTCAAATCCCGTTGGTCACCCCAAAGAAATTTTATTCCTCGATGGTGTAATGGCAGCATAGCGGTCTCCAAAACCGTTGGTTGGGGTTCGAGTCCCTATCGGGGGGCCAAGAGTGAGATGACAGAATGGCAATGTCGCAGTCTGCAAAACTGTTGTTCGTGGGTTCGATTCCCACTCTCACTTCCATATTAGAACTTAAGACTAATATGTACAACGAGAAAAAAATATGGTATAATAATACCATAATCAGATTTAATTGCATTGGTTACCAAGCCAGTAGGTAATTTAGCAGTGAATAACCAGTTGACGGACTGGCACTTCTAAGTTACACGAAAGATGGAAACGAAGTCACTTAGTGACGGATACGGTGGTCACGCTGGAACAAGTTGGCAAGTAATGTGTGCGAAAGACAAATACGTAGACGATACGTTAGGTTTTTTCAAACATCCAGTGCAATTAAATGTGATTATGATGCTCGGTTCGTCTATCGGTTAGGACATTGCCCTTTCACGGCAGTAAGACCAGTTCGATTCTGGTACCGAGTGCCATTTGTTAAGTGTTATCAAAGGTATCGTTATAGGACGCTATAACTATGCGGGTCCAACTGGCGAGGAACGGATCCTAATATAACTGCTATTCGCTATGGGATGGAAGCACCAGACCCCTAAATTGGCACGATAACACTTAACAAATGGAGAATGAGCAGCATTGGCGACTGCAGCAGACTGTAAATCTGTGTCCTCTGGAAACTTGGTTCGACTCCAAGATTCTCCACCAAATTGGTCTCATAGTATAACGGTTAGTACGGTGGCTTGTCACGCCACTAATAGGAGTTCGATTCTCCTTGGGACCGCCAAGTTATCGCGGGGTAGCTCAGTAGTAGAGTGCTGGACTCATAATCCAGAGGTCGGTGGTGCGATTCCATCTCCCGCAACCATTGATATATAGCTATACAATAACAAAGAGGACTTATGTATGAATGAAGAAAATAAAGTAGTCGAAGAAGAATTAGAATTAGAAAAAGAAAAGAAAGAACAAAAACATAAAGTTGTATTACCTCATCAAAAAATTAAAGGCGTTGTTCCACAAAAGAAAATGCCTAAACAAGTTTTCAACAAAAAACCAATGACAAGAAGTGCAGGTAGAGGTAGGTAATATGTCAAGCAGAGAGGCTGGTAAAGGTTCTAAGCCAAGACCATATAGTGTAAGTCAAGAAGAATTTGATAATAACTGGGATAACATCTTTAAAAAATCAAAGGTCAACCTTCCAGAGTATCAACTAAATAAATCGACAGGAGAAGTAGAATCTATTCCTGTATTAGAAAATGAAGAAATGTGGTCTCAACGCGTCATCGATGAAGAAAGTTCTGTAGATTAATGAATAATTATATTTCAGTTTTCGATAATGTTTTAGAAGAAGATTTTTGTGCACGTTTAGTCGATAAATTTGAACGCAATAAACAAATTTGGGTTCGAAGAGATGACAAATTTAAAACGTTCCACGAAATTAATTTTGGACAATATCCAACATTTGCTGAAGAACAGAATGAAGTACTTGCAAAAGTACAACCTTATGTTGCTAAGTATGTTGAAAAATGGAATATTAAATTTTTCCCCGACCAAATCGGATTCGAACAAATCCGTATGAAAAAATATGAAATAGGCGGAGCAGATGAGTTTAGACCTCACGTCGATGTTGGAGATCATGCATCAGCTCGCAGATTCCTCGTCATGTTTTTCTATTTAAATAATGTCGCTGAAGGCGGAGAAACTGCTTTCAGCGGTATCAACGACGACATTCGTATTCAACCCAAAACTGGTAGATTGCTAATGTTCCCTCCAATGTGGACGCATCCTCACGCAGGTTTGCCTCCTATCACAAATTCAAAGTATATCGCAGGTACATATCTGCACTACACTTAAATTAATGCTGCAGGCCTATGTACTGCAGGATATTTTTGTGGTATAATATACCATGTATAGCCAAAAGGTGTCTTATGAAAATCGCAATTTGCTCAGATGTCCATCTAGAATTTGGACAACTTGAACTAGAGAACACACAGAATGCTGAAGTTCTTATTTTATCTGGTGATATTTGTACTGCTGTTGACCTTCGTGTTACCGATAGTATTTTATCTTCTGCTAAAACTGATAGGTATCTTGAGTTTTTTACTGCTTGCTCTCGTAACTTTCCTCATGTGGTTTATGTTATGGGTAATCACGAGCACTATCATGGTGACTTTGCTACTTCTATTGGTTATCTGAAAGATGCACTAAAGCATCTAGAGAATATTCATGTTCTTGATAAAGAAGTATTCACGCTTGGAGATTATGTATTTCTAGGTGGTACTCTTTGGACTGATATGAATAAGGAAGATGAGATGACTATGAATCATGTTTCTCGTCGTATGAATGACTTCCAGATTTGTAAAAATAGTCTAAGAAAAGTTAATTTCAAAACAGAAGAACCAACTCTTGACGAGAATGGTGTTCACAAGAAAAAAGAGAATGGTGCTGGTATGTATCATGCAGTCTTCAAAACTCGTGAAGCAACTTTGTCTCCAGCAGATGCAGTTGAAGATCACAAAGCAATGTTAAAGTTCATTGAGACTAGTTACAATATGACTCCTCCATCGATGAAAACTATTGTAGTAGGACATCATGCTCCAAGCAAAAGCTCTGAACATCCTCGTTATGCGCATGATACACTAATGAATGGTGCATACAATTCTAATTTAGATCAATTCATTATGGATCGGCCAGGAATTAAACTTTGGACCCATGGTCATACTCATGAAGACTTTGACTATATGATTAAAGGTTGTCGCGTTGTTTGCAATCCTCGTGGTTACATCAACTACGAGGATCGTGCAGATCGTTTTGAATTAAAATTTGTAGAGGTTTAATATGAGCGATTATACGCCAGACAAATGGGTAGTTATTAAGATTACTGTTAAAGATTATCCATCAATTCATAAAGTGTTTGCTTGTTGGTATGGTGGATATGCTGGTTCAGATTCTTGGAAACTAAACAGCGGTATTACTAAGGCAACTCTCGAAGGAAATTGTTATTTTTTCGAGGGTTATTCTGGCTCTGTTTATAAGTGTCATAAAGAAACATATGGCACAAATATGTATGGCCATGGAGTATTAAAGAATCTAACTGATAATATTGAAAAAGCTAATGGATCATGTGCTATCTTACCTGAAGAAACTAACTGGATGGAATTAAATTATGCGTAAACAATTGGATGAAGCACTGTGTGCAAAATATCCGCTGATCTTCAAAGATCGTAATGCAGATATGCGAACTACAGCTATGTGCTGGGGATTTGAGTGCGGGGATGGTTGGTATAACATCATTGATGTTCTTTGTGATCTATTGACTTCTGACTATCGTCAAGCCAAGAGTCGGTATGAATCTATCAAAGATTTGGTTGGTAAACCACGCTGGGAAGGTAGTGACAATATTGTTACTCAAGAACAGATTGATGAAGCCAAAATAAAACTAGATGAAGAAACATTGAAGGTTCCAATTGCTTCTCAAGTAAAAGAGAAGTTCGGCGGACTTCGATTTTATGTTCAAGCCGCAACTGATAAACATCATCAGTATATTACTTTTGCTGAGAGTATGAGTTATCGTACATGCGAATCATGCGGTGCTGACGGTAAGACATACACTGATGGTTGGCACACAACTCTCTGCGATATACATGCAGCAATGGCTGGTAAGGAAGAAGAATATGAGTATGAGGAGAATGAATAATGTTTTATGGTAAAGATATGGTTGAAGAAGAGTTTAATGTTCTCCTACAGAAATTAGAACAACAAGAATTGTTTTTGTTTGAACCAATGTCAAGTTATAAAAATGGTGAACGATGGACTGATGAATTTCGCATTCGTGATGGTCATACTAAACTTGCCGATGGTTCATGGGTTACTATTCATAAAGTAACTACTTGGGTTGAGAAACTCAAGAAAGATACCATAGAGTTGTATGACACTTATTTGAAAATTTCTCGTGAGTTAGATATTGTGAGACGACAAAAATATGAAATGGAATACGGTCTTCGAGTTGCAGAAAAGGCACTGAAGAATTCTCTGGCTTTAACTAAGGAGATGATTAATGAGTAAGCCAAAATCATGGGTTTGTGATGTGAAAGAAAAAGATGGAGAACACTACATTGAATTCACTGATGAAATGTTAGAAGGTTCTGGTTTTAAAATTGGTGATGAATTAGATTGGATAGATAACAAAGATGGGAGCTTTACTTTGACTAAGAAAAAGATAAATACTGTATGGGTAATGGTTGAAACTGTTAGTATGTTTAGACAACGATATGTTGTACAAACACCAGCAGATAATCCAGAATATGCTCTTGACGATGTAACCATGGAAACTGCAAAAGAATTCTCACAAGAATGGATCGGTGAACAGATCATAAGTCATCGAGTGGTGTCTCAAGAAGAAGCACTACATCAATGTGATAAAGATAATGATTACGCAATGTCTTGGTCTGATGACCATAAACTTGACACATTTTTCACTAAAGAAGGAGAAAGACGAGATGTCTGATGGCATATCTGAAATGTATAAAGAAGAATACGAAAGAAAACATAAAACCGCTATAGAAAAACTATCTGCTAAAGGTTACGAACAAATTTACCTTTCCTTAAAAGATATGCAATCAGATATGCAAATACTATATCATGACGAAAAGATGCAGCTCGCGCGCAATCAATGGGCAGCATTCAATAGGATTAATCAAGCATTGAAAGAACTTTTATGAAAGTAGCAATTAATCGTTGTTTCGGTGGATTTGGTATTAGTGCTGAAGCTTTTGAGAAACTATTAACACGTAAAGGTATCGCATTCGACAAAGTTGAATCAGATGAAAAGAGTTTCATTTTTCGTGTAACTTATTATGCAGCTGGACATTCTGGAGATGATGAACATTACTTATGCGATTACGAATTTTGCAAAGATCGTTCTGATCCAGATTTAATCGCAGTGATTGAAGAGTTGGGTGATGCAGCAAATGGTTTTGCTGCGGAAATTGGTATCATAGAAATACCAAATGATGTTAAGTGGCATATTCATGAGTATGATGGTATGGAACACGTGGCTGAAAATCATAGGACTTGGAGTTAATTGTGAAAGTTTATATTGGTAAACCTAAAAATTGGTTTGGTCCTTATCAATTAGCAGATGCTCTTTGTTTTTGGGTCAAAGATGTAAAAGATGAATGGGATTTAAAATCTAAACCAGATTGGGTTCACAATTTCGGTGAATGGTTAGCATATGGTTCTGTAGAAAAAGAAGATGAGAATACTCCATTTTCTTTTAGTAGAAAAAAAACTAGACCTGAAACTTGGTTATATAAACTATTATTGGTTATTGATAAAATAAAAAATAAAACCCGCAGTCAATATATCAAAATTGATTATTGGGATACTTGGAGTATTGATCACACTCTTGCTCCAATTATTTTGCCAATGTTAAAGCAACTTAAAGAAACTAAACATGGCTCTGGTCACATTGACTTAGAAGATGTGCCAGAATCAATGCGATTGATCTCATATGAAGAATACGATGCTCAATCATGTTTTGATTTTTATCACAAAGAAAATTTGCAAAACATTAAATGCGATGTACACACTCGTTTTGATTGGGCATTAGATGAGATGATATTTGCTTTCGAACATTTAGTAGATGATTCGTGGGAAGACAAATATAGTAGTGGTGTTATGGATCACTACAACGAACCGTGTGAATGGGATGCAAACGGTAAACCATTAATGTATACTATGAAAGAAGGGCCTGATCATACTTACAAATGTGATTATGATGCGCTTAACAAAGAATGGGATCGTATCAATAATGGTTTAAGGCTTTTTGGAAAATATTTTAGAACTTTATGGGATTAATGAAATGAATGATTTTTTTAAGATTTTTGCTGTAAGTATTATTGTTGTTTTAGTTGTTTTTGGTTTTCCAATTATGACTATTACTGCTATCAACGAATTGTTTAAAACTACTATCGAAGTCAACTTTTGGACATGGTTATCTGCATTTTGGTTAACTGCTATCATCGGCGGCGGTAGCATATCAAATAGAAAAAAGTAAATGGAATTCGTAATTGGAATATTAGCTGGTGTATTAATATGTTTTATTGTGCTTATATTAATAGCACAAGCTTTAGCTCGCGCACGAATTAAATACATAGAACATAAAGTCAATGAAGGTATAAAAGCTTTTAAAGAACATGTTATAGATTCTCGTATAGAAGCTGTAGCAGATCAGTTGCATTTATATAATAAAAAAACAGAAGAATTTTTGGCGCAAGGTAAAGACTTACAAGAATTAAATGATAATGCGTCAAAAAGATTTCCAGATAAACTATTCAATGTACCGAATAGTGAATTAAATAAATTTAATATAGGTAAAGAAAATGACAGATAAAAGATTTTATACCATAGTTGCAACAGTAGCTTTTTTGGGCGCAGGCTTAATTGTTTGGGGTATCTTAACTACTCAGTGGAAAGCAGAAGCTGTTAAGCTTTCATTGGATAGAGGACAAAACCCATTATATGTTAAATGTGCTATGCAATCTTCTGCAACAGAAGAATGTAATGCGATGATTATGGCTATGTCATTATCTGGTCAATTCAAAGATGCTGCAGCGCCTGTAGCCATTTCCCCAGTACAAAAGAAATAACATATAAATAGTAATATCATGTATTTGGAATATTACTATGCCTGGAATTTCTAGAGTTGGAGTTGATTCTGCTGGTGGAACAATTACTGGCAATTTAGCTCCCACTGTTTTTGTCAATGGATCACCTATAGCTGTGACAGGTGCAGCTGTTGCTGGTCACGGATTACCTCCTCACAATGCACCTACTATGAGCGGTTCAAGTTCAACAATTTATGCAAATGGTATAAAAGTTTGTAGAGCTGGTGATGCTGCCACATGTGGAGATGCAGCAAGTGGATCAGGTAATGTAAATGCAGGCTAAAAGAATATTATTTAAAGAATACATAGAAAACGGTTTTAAAGACGGTGGTTTAACTATCTTTGATATTGATGATACACTATTTCATACTACTGCAACAATAAATGTTAAAAAAAATGGTAAGGTGATTAAGAATCTTACTAATCAAGAATTTAATACTTACAAACTCGGCAAAGACGAAGAGTTTGATTTTGCTGAATTTAAAAATGCTGATAAATTTGCAAAGGAATCTCAGCCTATTGGTAAAATGCTAGAAAAAGCAAAAGCGATTATAGCACATTCAGAAAACACTGCCAATAGTAAAGTTGTAATTATTACAGCAAGAGATGATTTCGATGATAAAGAAAAATTCTTAAATACATTTAGAAAACATGGTATAGACATTGATAAAGTTCGCATAGAAAGAGCTGGTAAGATCAAGTCTGTAGAAGGTCCAGATGTTAAAAAATATATTATCATTCATAATATGCTAAATACTAAACAATTTAGTAGAGTAAGATTATTTGATGATAGTATTACCAATTTAAAAACATTTTTAAAATTAAAAGAAACATTCCCTTCCATTCAGTTTAAAGCATTTTTTGTTAAATCTGATGGATCATTAAAACAAATAAAGTAGGAGACTGTAATGTCATTTGAATTTGATTTCACTGAAGATAAACTATCGCATCTTATTCCAAAAGCCAAAGATGGTGTTAGCGTTTGGTTTACAGAATTAGTAGAATTATTACCAGTATTTGAAATTACTTCAGTTGGTCGAGTAGCAGCATTCATTGCGCAAACAGCTCATGAATCTGGTGGTTATACTGCATTAAAAGAAAACTTAAATTATAGCGCTGAAGGCTTACATAAAATATGGCCTAATCGATTTACATCAGTTGATGCAGCTCAACCTTATCATCGCAATCCACAAGCTATTGCTAATAAAGTTTATGGTGGTAGAATGGGTAATGGAGCTGAAGAAACTGGTGAAGGATATATGTATTGCGGCCGCGGTTTACTTCAATTGACTGGTAAAGATAATTATAAACGCTTTGCTGAATATTGTGGAATGGCTGTAGAAGATGCACCAGCTTATATCGAAACTCCACGCGGTGCTGTACACTCAGCATGTTGGTTTTGGTTCAGTAATGATTTAAATACATATGCTGATGCTGGTGATTTTACTGGTATGACTAAGCGTATCAATGGTGGTACAATCGGTTTAGATGATCGTATCAAACATTATAATCATGCAGTTGATGTATTAGCTGCATAAAGAATTGTTGTAATCCCTTCAAAACGAAGGCATGTTGGACGGCGGTTCGATCCCGCCCATCTCCACCAGTAAGTACATTAGTGCCACTTAATCAATATATGCGGACAAATCCTAGGTCGTGCTTCCGCGGGTTACCGAGATTGCAAGCTCGGACTAATGTACTTACTAATGGGGATGATCAGGTTTCGACAGCGTGAGATAGTAGAGACGGCAACACGGTAGATGACGACCGTAAATCGCATAAAAAAAGTAAACGCAAATGATAGCGAATACGCATTAGCAGCCTAAACACTGCTTAGGGTTTTGGTAGGTTCTCCTCGTAACAGAAAACCTACCCCAAATTTATATAAATAGAATTAGAACTAATCTATTGGATAACAAAACATGGCAACAATTTTAAAGTTTAGAAGATATACTACATCAGCATTAGCAGCTGTAACAGGTGCTATTGGAGAACTGATTATAGACACTGATAAAGATACTATTACTGTTCATGATGGTACAATTGCTGGTGGCAAACCATTAGCTACTGAATCTGGTATGAGCAGTGCTATTAGTACTGCGTTAAGCTCATATTATACAAGTACTGGAACTGATTCAGCTATTACCACAGCGTTAAGTTCATACTATACAAGCACTTCAACAGATAGTGCCATTACTACAGCGTTAAGTTCATACTATACAAGTACTTCAGTGGATAGTGCCATTACCACAGCATTAAGTTCATATTATACTTCTGAAGAGACTGATACGGCCATCGGCGTTGTGAATACTGCTTTAGCAGATTATGCACCATTAGCAAGTCCTGCGCTTACAGGAACTCCAACTGCTCCAACACCGCTTACCACTGACGATGGCACTACTATAGCAACTACAGGATTTACTCAAGCTTTAATGCAAGCAATTCTTCCTGCTGGTGTTATCACAATGTGGTCGGGTTCAATATTATCGATCCCCGCTGGTTGGGCATTATGTGATGGTACAAGCGGCACACCTGATTTAAGAAATAAATTTATTGTTGGTGCTGGTGATGATTATAGCGTTGCAGATAATGGTGGTGTATCTAGCACAACTCTTACAACTGCAGAATTACCAGATCATACTCATACAGGAACTACTAATACTAGTGGAGCTCATAGCCATTTTGTTGCTAACGGCGATACAGTCAATGCTACGACTTCTGCTTTAAGTGCTTCTAATACGATTGGTAAGAACGGTTCACAAGCAGCCACATCATTTAACTATTTACTCGGTGGAACTTCAACTACTGCAAACCAAGGTTTGACCGACGAAGAAGCAGCACATAGTCATACATTTACTACTGCAAGCACAGGCGACGGAAAATCGTCCTCCATACTATGCACTAGCATATATTATGAAAACATACGCATAATAGGAGATATGAATGAAATTATTTTTAATAGCTTTAGCTCTTGCATTTAGTACTGTAGCGATCGCAAAAGAAGAACCAAAAAAAGCTCCAGTTAAACAAACTGAAGCGAAAAAAGAAGTTAAGAAGCCTGAAATTAAAAAGCCTGAGAAAAAGCGTGATGCACCAAAAGATGTGCAAAAAAAGGCAGCTGAGAATAACTCTAAGAAATAATTGATAAGTGTAGACTGTTTACCGGTCAGTCTACATATTTCTTATTACCGGTTTACACACAAGGAAACATACACATGACAAATAAATCACCATACGAAATTCGCCAAGAACTTTTAGCTTTGGCAAAAGATAGACTCTCTACAGAGTATTTCTCAAAGTTAGAAGAAACAAGAGCTTTTGATGATCCTGAATTGCAAAAACAATTCTTGCAGAATCATAAATTCCCATCAGCAGCAGAAATTATTACCGAAGCACAACTATTAAATGAGTTTGTGAGCGGTACTAAGTAACGCTGCAGAGAAATGGCTTTTTATAGATAGATCTATCAGAGGCCGGAAGATGGATAGTATAAAGGGGACGAAAGTCCCCTTTTTTATTACTTGGAAGTTGCTCGATATACGCCGTCAGTAAACGGTTTTTCATGCCATAAACGTTGAGCCATATTATCGTAATATTGTATTAGATCAGGACATGCTTTCTTGCATAATGGAATCATCGATGCCGCTTTTTTCCAATCTCCTAAATAGTATGTCTCTAAAAATATCCTATGATCTTTAGATTCTTTAGCAAGTGTAAAGATCTTAACGCCAGTATTTTTACCCTTAACAGCGATACAATCTAATTCAGTTACATCATAGGTGTCTCGAACAAGCTCTGCAGTTTTTTGTCCAAGAACGATTCGAACGCCATATGGCTTACTTTGTCCTTCAAGGCGGGATGCAAGATTGACAGAATCCCCAAGACAAGTATAATCGAAGCGCTGCTCGCTACCCATATTGCCAACAACAACGGTACCAGTATTAATGCCAAGGCCCATGCCAAAAGCTGGCACGCCCTCTTTAGTAATCTCATCATTAAACGCATCTAAATCTCCTAACATTTCAATAGCGGTTTTCACAGCATGCTTGGCATGTTCAGCATCATCAATAGGTGCATTCCAAAAAGCCATCTGAGCATCGCCAATGTATTTATCTAATGTACCATTATTCTCTAATACTTTTCTCGTCATTGCAGTCATGTAACGATTCATGATCTTAGTCAAACCTTGTACGTCTTCTCCATAATGTTCAGAGATAGTAGTGAAACCTCTAACATCAGTGAACATGATAGATAGCTCTCGGGATTCCCCACCCAAAACTAATAATTCCGGGTTTTTCTGTAACTTCTCAACCAAAGCGGGTGAGAGATATGTTCCAAACTGTTTTTTAATCTGTAGTTTTTGTCTTAACTCACTGATGAACTTAACACCATAGGCATGAAGTGATACGAGAATAATTGCAGCGATGAATGCGGTAATGTCAAATAACCAAAGATGATTGACAAACATAAAGTGACCAGCATACGCAGCACCAAGAGTGAGAACAACAATCGAGCCCAAACCGACATAAGTCCACCTTGTTAAGAAGAGTAATAAGATACCAGCAAATGCAATTAATAAAATTTCTAAACCATCTGCATAATCTGGACGAACTATATTCGTACCGCTAAGTAATGTATCTAATACGTTAGCTTGTAAGTAATGAGGATAGACTGATCCGTTCGCAGCAGCGACTGGATTATTGAGCCCTTTGGCAGTAAGCCCGACGATGATGATGTTTCCATCAAAGTTTGTCGGTAATCTACTAGCACTGTATTCATTTGATTTGGAACTGGGGTCAATCCAAATTCTGCCATAGGAATCTGTTTGGATTTTTCCGAATTTAGGAATTCTGACTGCTTGAACTCCTGTTTCTCCAATTTTGATTTGGAAACTTGGATCTCCGCTTGCGACACGCAATGTTTCCAAACTGATGCTTGGATACACTTTATCTCCGACTGTGGCAACCATGGGGAATCTGCGAGTGACACCGTCGATTTCAGGAAGAGTATTAACAATACCAATACCTGCTGCATTTTCATTTAATACCTTTACATTCGGCTCGATTGATGCATAGTTAACACCTGTGGATCCGCTGCCGATAATAGAAATCCCAGGTCTAAATGGTACTACTTTACTACTTGACTCATACGATGACGCTGCATGAGGTAAAACTACAGGGTGGCGACGTAAGGCATCAGCCAGTCTAGAATCTTGTCCAAACCTATCGTTATCAGGCATATAGACATTCCAAACAACCAAACCAGCACCACGGCTGTAAAGATCTTCAATAATATTTGCATATATGTCCCTTGGAAATGGAAACTGCCCGTATTTTTTGACAGTCTCATCGTCGATGTTTACAATCTGAATATTCTTAGATTGCGTTTGTGTTTTGTTTATTAATAAAGTGTCAAAGTATCTTAATCTAACACTCTCTACGAATGAAGGATCTGCTATTCTAATAGACACTAATAAAAATAATGTTATTAATGCCAACCATGGTGAAAGTAGTATTTTCTTCATTTTAATCTTTATCGTAATGCATCAATAAATGTATCTAAACATTCTTTCCAAGACCATTTTGTTGATGCTTGTTTAATGCTATCTCTATTTAATTTAACGCATATTTGAATAGATTGTTCTAAACTATCGCACATAGAACCAGTTAAACCATCTTGTAAGATATCTTTTGGACCAGTAACATTATATGCAGCTACAGGTGTACCATTACGCAATGCTTCTATAATTACTATGCCGAATGTATCTGTCTTACTTGGAAATACAAAGACATCATGTGTTGCATATATGTCTGCTAATTCTTTTCCAAATTTATATCCTAAATATGTAACATCAGGATATTTTAACTTCAGCTCTTCTAAATATGGACCATCTCCAACTATGGTCACGTCATATTTATCAGCTAATTTACAGAGCTCATCTAAATTCTTTTCTTTACTAACTCTACCAACATTTAATAATCTTATTTTATCTGAAGGAGTTGGTGTTTTATCAGATATCATTTCCTGTGATACACCACGTGTCCACAATCTTAAATTATTAAATCCGCGTTTGTTTAATTCTTCTATACATGAAATGGTTGGAACAAGTATAGCTTTAGATTTTTTATGAAACCATCGCAAATAACCATATGTTAACCATTTAGGAATCTTTGCTATTTCATATAAAAATTCTGGGAATTTAGTATGATACGCAGTAGTATATGGCACATTCCACATTTTACAATAAATGCGCGCAGTTAATCCTAATACACCTTCAGTAGCTATATGCACATGACATGGTTTAAGCATCTCAAAAAAACGATAAGCTCTTAATGGTTGGTAACAAATTTGTACTTCAGGATAAAGACTAGATGTTGTATAACTCCATAATCCTGGATGTGCTACAGTAATTTTTTCATCAGATTCAGCAATCATATTTTTATATGTCGTCGAAACGCCGTTGACTTGTTCAAATGTATCTGTTACTATTAATATGTTATTCATCTAATGATTTGTGTACGTTTATGTTTTAATGATTTTTTTATTGCTTTAAACCATAATTTCTTTTCTTTCTTTTGATTATGATTCAAAATTGCTTGGTACATCTTCTTTACTATTTCTTTGACTTTCATCGTCTGTTTCCTTTGTCCATGTGATTATTTCCCATTTACCATCATAATGTTCTACTAATGCAGTACATGATTCAACCCAATCTCCATCATTCATATACATGATACCACCGACTTCTTTAATCTCTGCGTGGTGGATGTGGCCACATATGACACCATCAAATCCGCGCTTCTTACAATAAGCAGCAATGTTACGTTCAAATCTAAATATGAAATCTACTGCTTTTTTAACTCTGTGCTTTAAAAACTTACTAAGCGACCAATAGCCAAATCCTAATTTATGTCTTATCCAATTGAATTTACTATTTAGTGATAATACAAAATCATATGCCTTATCACCTAAGAATGAAATAAATGGCGCTAATCTAGTAATGCCATCAAACATATCTCCATGTGTTACTAAGTATCTTTTACCATCAATACCAATGTGTTCATATTGATTTACTATTTCAATCATACCAAAAGAAAATCCATATGGAAGCATAGGTCTTAAAAACTCATCATGATTACCAGCTACATAAATGACTTTAGTGTCACGTTTTGCATGGCCTAATATACGTCTAACGACATTGGTATGTGAT
>Ga0209500_10001173_pt1 | contig 20341 bp, 11 predicted proteins | sample S_140212_EF_Meta_FD_187323 | JGI IMG/M metagenome (GOLD analysis project Ga0209500, IMG submission 187323) | Freshwater microbial communities from Lake Simoncouche, Canada to study carbon cycling - S_140212_EF_MetaG (SPAdes) (version 2) | ecosystem: Environmental > Aquatic > Freshwater > Lake ... | reverse complement strand
AATGCCATATTCAAATTCTGAAACTAAAAAAATATCTTTGGTTGATAATACAATTTTCGCAGAACCAAATCAAATTTATCAAATCAGATTCCCAAATAGAGATATTACTGTAAGAACCAAAAACTACCAGTCAATTATTTTGACGTAAGAATTCACTTATCGATTCGTAGAATTACATTTTGAAAAATAGTACTATTACTATTTATCAAAAAAAGACATTTTTATGTCCAATAGTTACAGAATCAGAACCCAAGTAGGGGTAGACAAACAAATCAATATTCAATTGGATCAAGATTTTGACCAATTAGAAATTTTATCTTTGAAGATTCGACAAGAAGAGGCATATCCACGTTTTTGTGCGGACTACGGAGTTGTTGCAGGGAGAGTTATTGTAAATGATGGATTTGGTGTTCCAAATGTTAAGATAAGTATATTTGTACCTTTAGATCAAGTTGACTTACAAAATCCAATAATATCGACTTTATATCCGTATAGAGATGTAACAGATGTTAATGATGATGGTTACAGATACAATCTTTTACCCTACGATAAACAACACGGTGGTCACACACCAACAGGTACTTTTCCCTCGAAACAAGACATCATTACCAATCCAGCACTGATAGAAATATACGATAAATATTACAAATATACTGTTAAAACCAATGCTAGTGGGGATTTTCTAATAATGGGGGTACCACTTGGTGAACAAAAATTGGTCATGGATTGTGATTTATCTGACATCGGACCGTTCTCATTAGCACCACAAGATTTAGTTGACATAGGACTTGCAACACCTGAGGAGATAGACGGTAACAAATTTCCATCATCTAACAATCTAGACTTACTACCACAGATAATCAATCAAGTAAAAACAATTCAAGTTCAACCTTTTTGGGGTGATCCTGAAACCTGTCAAATAAGGATTACACGAGAAGATTTTAACTTACTTGATTCAGGAGTTAAAATTATACCTTCAGCCATTTTTATGGGATCTTTGTTTTCCAATGTAGATGAACAAAGCTTAAGTAAAAGATGTAGACCTAAAAATGGGATTGGTAAACTTTGTAACCTAACAAGTGGTCCTGGTGAAATAGTTGCGGTTCGTCAAACAATTTTCAATGATGAAAATGGGTATCCTATTCTAGAACAAGCTGAACTACCGAATGGTGGTAAAGTTATTGATGTTGACGGTACATTCGTTTTTAATGTTCCTATGAATATGGATTACGTAACAACTAACGAATTTGGAGAACAAATCATTAGTTTGGATCCATCTGTCGGTATTCCAACATCAGGAAAATATCGTTTCAAAATTAAGTATGATCAACCACCAACTTTTCAAAAAAGAGAAATCAGACGAGGTTATTATTTGGTACCAAATATAAAAGAGTATGGATGGTCTGTATCACAAACCGATCCTGCCTACAATATTAGTACTAACTCAACGGAGTATAAAAAATTCCAAAGTTCGTATTATTTTGGACTAGATTGGAGTGGTTATACAAACGGATTTACAATAACTAACAATGAATTTATAGATAGGATGACCGAGATGGTAAATTGTCAAGACACATTTTATCAACTCAAATATAGAAAAGTTTACACAACTGCAGCCTTAATAGATAATTTTAAAAGTGGTGATTTTGTAAATAGATTTGTAGCCATCAAAGATATTACTGATGAAACTTGTGAAGGTACAATCAATAAATTTCCATCGACCGATGCAAATTATAAATTTGATTTTATTTTTTTTGTTGCAAATATCTTATTAACTATTTTAGGTCCGATATTACTTGTCCTTATTGTTCAACTACATGTACTTTCATTATTACTAACATTCATCAGAGAATTTTTTATAGTTGTGTTGTTACCAGTACTTAAACTAGTTTACAGGTTATGTAATTGGGCAAACAAAATCGGGTTCAAGGTAAAATGTAAAAAACCACCATCACCATCAGAAATTAGGAAAAGATTTCCAGATTTGAAAAAACTTAAAATACCGATGTTAACTTATCCTGATTGTCAAGCTTGTGATTGTTCTAGTGATGATATATTAGGTGGTGGTGGATTTGATGATACAAGTTGTAATGCTGATTTGAACATTGCTGAAAATTGGACACAACCATACAATGCTGGACCAAATGGTGAAAGTATAGAATTCGATAATATTCAATATATGTTTGCAGGATGGGGTTGGGATGAAGTCGAACCACGAGGACATCCTTATGAACAAAGAATCCCAAAAGCAGAGATGGGAGGAAATTCATACAGAAATTGGTATTATTATGTAAATTCGTTACCCCCATGGGAAACTATCAATATGTTTTCACTAAAAGGAAACTATTTTAATCACCCTACTGTGGGGGCTACGAGTGGAGGTATTAGTAGAATAGGTGTAACATTCAATCCAGATTTCAATGTTGGAAAACAACATTACGACAACGCAATTGCTCTGATAGTAGATGAACAATGTTTCACATCTCTTTCAGGACAAACATTATTAACATTCCAAAACCCGAATTTATCTAAGGATATTAACGCGGCTAATGTTATATCAGGTGTAACTTATACAAATATAGATATAGAAGTAAATTATGCCAATTTTTCAAACACTAATTTACAAAACAGTTCAGTTAATTATAGGATTGGAGGAAATGCCCCATTACAAACGACAGATTCGAAGTACTTTTTTCCTTCAGACTTGGAATACTTTCAGGTAATAACTGGAATGTCTTACAATCAGTTTGTTTCGTTAAACGTAACAAACAGCTCTTCTGGAGGTATTAATTTTCTATGTTTTAATGTGACTTTTGATTTATTACCAGACCCAAATATTAATGTAAATGCACAAAATTACCAAACATTAAATGAACACACGATTGAATATACGGATTGTTTTGGAGTTCAACAAATTGAAAGTTTAGTACCAGGACAATACTCAAGATGTGTCAGAACCCAACAAGGACAACAACCTCAAATAACAAATCAATGGACTGATCCAGCTAATCACACACAACCAGGTAGTGTAACACCAATTTCACCGCAAATACTATTCACTACAAACTGTTCTAATCAACCCACTCCACCACCTCAGAACGTATATGTACTGTCAGATAGTTTATACAAAAGATTATCAAAACAATTTACTTTATATTGGGATCCTCAAGGGTTCCAAACAGGCGCACCTTTTTCAGCCCCGACCTTGAGTGATTATTTGAGTTATTATAAAGGAGAACAACTTTACATAATTTTTATGGTAAGAGGGGTTGATCCATACAGTGGTAAACATAAAGTAAAATATGATTTATCTAGATTATTTGGGTATGATACAAGTTTTAACCCAAACACAATAACTGTTGAGGGAAATTATTATTTAAATGTCCCAATACAGGCGGGGGGTCGTTGTGTTAGACACGACCAACTAGTAACCAATTCAGATACACAACTAGACGGAAATAATTCAAACGCGACTTTAAAACTTTACTTTGATTCATACCTATTCCAGCCTGGTATAAATTGGAATTCTTACAATTCAGATTTACATTTATATTATTCCTCATTGGATGGTACACAAATAGACAACTTCCAAGCACCTGGTTATTTCAATAACCAATTCAGTTTAGGACCCACTCTGTCAATAACTGATGTTGATCAAACTACAACATCGTTAAAATTGGAAGTAAAAGTACAGGGGACGAATGCATATATTCAGGATGAGTATATTGAAGGTGGTTCATACATTAGATATGGACCTTCAGGGGTCAATTCTTTTCAAGGTAATATAAAACCTACTGTATATTTTGGTCCATCCTATATCAATGGTTCGTATTCTACACCAACACCACCGCCAAACAGACCTATTTTACAAATGACCGATCAATTTAAATTGGTAATGAGAACGGACAGATTACCTACAGGTACTGATTTGGATACATTGGGTACCAATACATTTTCATTTCAGTGTAGCACAAGTTTAGGGTTTTACTTTATTTCAGAATCTGGTGCAACAAATGTTATTTTGGGTGACTTGGTACCAGACCCACCTTTAGATGATTTGAATGATGATATTGTAACGGGTAACACAACTCAAAAAATTTTGGAAAGTTTAACTTGTCAAGGATTGGTTGATTTGGATTGTTATGTGGGTTATGGTTCTAATTTAATCATTAAACCTTCTACAGACCCATGTAACACGAATACGAATAGGAATTTACCAGTAATCAAAGATGGGTGTTATGTACTTTTGAATGAACCTTTTGGTAGTTTGTTTGGGAGAAATAACGATTTCACAATATTAAGTGAATGGAAACTTAGGTTTCGCACAACACTTGCACTATGTCGTGGTGTTGTTTCACAAAGTTTTAATAATTCTTGGGTTAATGGAGGTCTATTTGCATTTCCGTTCAGTAGTAATGTTTTTTTCGATTCTAATAACAAACCATTTGTTAGGAGAGTAGGACCTAATGTCCAAGGACAATCTGTTGAGTATAGTTTTTGTGGATTACAATTAGCATTTGAAGAACAATCAAATAACTTTTATTACAGATCTAGTCCTTACAGTTTAACTTCAGGATTTATTGGTGCGTCGTATAGTCCAAACTTTTACAGAAGACAGTCAAATTCGAAATACTTGAAATACCCGACCACTATGGTAGATTTGGGTCCCCAATTTTTTTGGACAAAAGATGTGTACTATTCGAATGATTACTACGGGTATAATATGGACAATTTGGATCCAACCTCATATGGCCCAACAGAAAATTTAACGTCTGTATTTGCCCTGTCACGTATTCTCAATACTAACGAATTTTTCTCGGCAGGTGTTGTAAGAGGTTTATTTTCTAGATCTAACTTAAGAGTTGATGGTGATTACGCTCAAATGTTACAAATAAATTCTCAATACGGTATAAATCCATTTAATGCTGAAAATTATCCCGACGATGGAACAACTTCATCTTCAATATATTTTGGACTAACTCCGTCCAATTTTATAGGTTTAAGGCCCAAACCAGTATTTGGTATTTTTTATTCTGGTGAAACTACGGATAGAGATTTGATTTCACCCAAAAGGATCGACTACACACTCACTGGTTCTGTTTCAGATTTCGTAGCGGACAGTTTACCTCTTGTAGATCAGACGGTTCCATTTTATCCGTGGAAAAATAATGGATACTCAAATACACCAAGTAACGGGGTATTTTCAATTTTTGGGACTGAAGCAAATAGTTGGGTCACGGATAAAAATTCATTTTCAGCATTCACGTATCAGAGGTTAGATAGATTTTATGTTCCTTTCTTTGTTGGTGGAAACCAACAAGTTCAAAATTCTTTAGGTTATATCTACCAAACAGATAATTCAGGAAATAATTTACCAGTAGTAGTGCCTGGAACAACAAATTTGGAAACCATTAGTTCAGGACCATATTATTTTTATTTTGGTATCAAAAATGGTGCTACAGCGATAGATAAATTTAGACAAAAATATATTCCGAACTAAAATTATGGATGTACAAAATTATCTAGTTGTAAAACCTGACTTGCTAAATGCCGCAGCACCTCAGACGGATATAAATATTAATACACAACTCAATGAAACTCAATCACAACTTATTGAGTATGAACAAACGTCTAATGTAAGTCTGATTACTGTATTTGATAATGAAAGACAAGATTCTAACATTTTTAGACCAACATATAAAATAAATTATATTTACGAAAATAATATAGTAGGTTACTGTCCAAACCCATCTTGGGAAAATTATTTGAATAATTTACACTATGTTGACCCTATAACATCTTTAGTTTCACAACAATGGAGTGGACTTCCATCTTATCAAGAATTTGAGTTTATACGAACAGATGTAACGAATATACAACTTAATATACCTGGACTTTTTGATGGATTTATAACAAAAAGTGCATCTTCTTATAATTGGGCTGTAAGATTATCATATCCTTTTGAAAACCTTACGGGAGTGACAATGTCATATAATTTTGGACCAAATAACTCATTCACATGGAAATCGGATGATGGGGTACCTTTTATAATATCTACAGGATCTGATAATGGGTTACAAATACTTCAGTTTAATTGTCCTGTTAAACATGGTTTGTCTATTGGGGAATATGTTCAATTACTGTCTGGATTTACGTACAACAATATTGATACATATCAAGTTTATAGTTTGGGTAATAACACTTACGGTTCGGACGAATATATTTTCAACCTTTATAATGTTGGATACACGGGTAATACTTTTTTTTCAGGCAAAACTGGAACTTTCAAAAGAATAATTGACATTTATAATTCAGGAGAAACCAAGTCTAGGTATTATGTAAGAAATCATAAAATTATATCTAATGCTCAGGATACCATTACTACTCGAAGTGCTTTTGAGGAAAATTCTTATGCAAATAAATCTTCCTACCAACTGTCGGCATTAACACCAAATAAGATCGCTAAGATATTTCAGTATCAAAGTTCATATACATATAACTTAACATTTGAGCGTGATTTAGATTTAACAAATTTATTAGATAACAACAAACGACCTGTGTCAGAAATATTTGCGTCGTTCCAATGGGTAGGATATTTTGGATGGCATAATCGATTACAAAGGGGTTGGCAATTTAATTTAACAAGCGGTGCGACAAATACATGGTTCGATTTCACCAATTCGGACTCAATAGAAGATGTTAGAACATCCCAATATTCAAGAGTTTCTAGAGGATTATTCAACACAACTCCAAATTATTTCAATTTTACAATCAATTTACCAAAACAAAGTGGTGATACAGTTCTTGGAGATTTTTGTGAGTTTAACGACACAGAACAATTGGAAAGGGTCATATCTCCGTATATGAATAAATTTACTTACAATCAATCGTTATTTACAACTGATGTCACCGCAAATCAAACAAATCCGAATGGGTTTTATTATCAAGTTCATTTTCCTGTAAGAATTAAAACTTTTTCCAATTATGTAGAAACAGCGGCCCCCAATTTGGTGGATGTAGTTCCTAGTTACGCTTTTTTTTCAGAAAATCAAAATCTTTGGTTGTGGAGAGATCTCTACACTTATGGGTTTATCGATGATGAAGGAAGAGGAGTTGACTTTCCATTTCTAAATGAAGCACATTACCCATTTGGAAACATAACATTCAGATTGTTCTCTGATGAATCATCTTTCAATCCAATTGATTATTATCAAATAACAATACAACCTTTAATAGATCCGTGTGAATAAAATCGAAGTTATATTTAATAACCAATCAAAAGATTTGGTAATTCCACTAGAATCCTCATGGGATTTCTATGGTCAACAGGAGGGTGTTGAAAAATTTGAACAGAGTGTCTTGGAGCAAATTATTAACAAAGACCAAGATTTCGAAGTTTCAAGATTTGAACATAAATCCTACTACACAAATGTTAAAGAACAAACATCAATAAACTATGAGTTTTGGTTGTACAATCCTAACGTTATTAACACAACTACGACGATACCTGCATTATCAGGTACTTGGGAAAACTCATATACATCCAAGTTTTCTAACTTGGACATTTATTATCAAAGGCCTAATTTCAATAAATCTTTTTGGAAATTAGATTTGTACGATACACCAAATAATATTAATCAGAAAGTCTATATTACTATTATTTTACCCACACATCAAGGTTTAACACAACCCTCACAGTTAGGATTTTTCCAAAATGTGTTGATAAAAAAACCAAAATACGTTTTGGATTATTTAGGGGATAAAGAAGGGTTTTTTATTTATTGGTTAAAAAAAAGAAATTATTTGGATATTAATACTTTTTATATGTCTGCTAAATTTTTTAATGGAAATACTGGACAATTCATAAGAATGTTGAATAAACCTCAATATCAATTGGCGAATACATCAAATCCATTCTCTTTTAGTCAAGAAGATTATTTCTATTATCGAGTGAACTTAGATTATACGATCCAAAAGTATGAAGTATTTAAGTATCCGAATATAGTTAGAGTAGGGACTGAACTTGAACCCATAAAGTGGTATGAATATGTAAACCCGACATAGATGGAATCCGAAATAATAAGAGTCAAAATATCACCTGAATTTTTATTAACCAATAAATCAGAAATTCAAGTTTCAGGTGAAACATATGGAGTTTACTCAGGAGTTACTCAAATGCTCAAAAGTGGACCCAACGGGTCTTCTTTGTTTACAGGATTTACCATTCCAATCTTACTTACCCAAACAACCATTGATGTAGGTTATTTTTCTGTTTTTGATGGGGCATTATCTCAACTCAATGTTGTAACTAATTTTATATTTTCTTCTACTACAGGTAACCCATATACTTGGTACATTTACAATACATCCGACAATGAATTCAAATCATTTCTTGATTTATCATCCTACCGAGTGGATTGGGGTGATGGATCGCCTTTAGAAACAATCACAGCGTATACACCAAATTCTATTGTTCACAACTATCCAAACTCACCTAGTGGTTATACAATAACACTACAACAAGTAAATCCTTGGGGAAACACAACAGTCTTCAAACAAATCAAAACCCCATACCAACTAGTTCCAATATTGGACCCAACTGGTGAGGCGTATTTCACACCGATGGTCGGTAGTTGGACAGGAACTCCAATTTCTTATAATTTTATTTTCAGTGGTGATGCTGTGAACAATGTATCAGCTCAAATAAGTTCAGCATACATTACAGTTCCTTTTACTGTAAGTGGTATTACAACATCAAGACTAAGAGAATTATACATTTATGGGCCTCCACCAAATTACATTATCAATGTACCAGTCATACAAAACGGGGATATATTCGGAATTATTACAGATATCAATCCCGTATTTACCGCATATACTATTCAAAATATAGACTTTTTTGATTATAGTGATGGTACTTCAATTTATTTTTTAAACTCTAGTGGATTAACAGAGAATCATTTAGTTGCTGATCCGTTGGTTAAAGAAGAATTCTTATTAGGAGTCGTTTCAGAACCTGAAGTACAATCTGACATATTCATTGATCGTGGTAAAAATTCAGCATTAGAAAGAATTCAGAGACTTGGTGAAATTGATAGTTTTAGGGATTTAACTACTTATGGTTATGGATTTTTTGATGTTAGCTAAAATGAAATTTCGATATTTATAAATAAAGTAAACTAAAAAAAAATGGCAATAGGCACATACGGAACAATAAGACCTGCGGACTGTTCACCTGAAGATGTAGAAATTTTAATGAACTACACACCTTCTAGGGACGTAACAAATGATTTTGTACTTACAAAATTAGATGCAACACAAATTTTAAGACCCTACTTTAACAACGCACAAACTGGGGGTAATGATAATGAAATTTTGGGGGGTCTTTATAATCTGAGACTACCAGCGGAAACGTTTACTCAACTTGGAATTTATACATTATACATTCGTCCAGCTCAGATAAGAACATCAATCACTGACTGTAATGTGCTTTCTGCTCTACCAAATGTTAAAGGTATAATAATTGATTTATCTAATGTACCAAGTCAATATGTAAATAAATTCCAAGCTCAAGGGTTAGTTGGTTTCAGGGTGGAATATCTCGATAGTAATGGAAGCAAAATTCCAAATTTTTTCAGAATAATAACATCTAACTTTTTTTGTGAAGCAATTGTTCAAAATCTTACAAACACATCACAAAAATCAATTAGATACCGATATAGTGAAGGTCAAACTAATTTAGTTTTTTGTACAGTATCACCTAGTAGTTCACCAAGCAATAATCCAGCGGCAACACCTTATATTGGTCAACCTGGACAAAATATTATCATTTCGAATACGTTTTTCAATCCTGTAACGGTAGAGGTTCAGGTAACCCAATATGATTTGGAAACACTGAATATTGCATTTTACGGTAATCAGACCAAGTCTATGGAGGATGGTATCTATACAATATACGATCCACAAAATAACATATATCAACAATTCAATCTTTATGAAATCAAAGATGAGTTCGATAACCTATTGTTTGAGGTTAAACAAAATAGAGGTGAAAATATCGATTTCAGTAAATCTTTTCAATTAATAACACAACAATAAGTGAATGGAAAGAAGGTTTTTTCGAACTAACGGAGCATCAGGAGCCGATACACCATTTGACAATATTGTTGGCTTACAAACGGTAACTGGTGGAGGGTTAACTCAAGGTAATTTTGAGTTCGATATTTCTTTGTCCGAAAAAAACAATAGAACCTTCAACATCGGAGTTTTTGGAGATCCAATATCATTGGATGTTTTAGGATTGACCTCGGTAAACGAGTCACGAGAATTACAATCAAAAGAATACAGAGTTTTTCCGAATATTGACTTATCGTTAGTAACCAATTTCACTCTTTATGGTTCGCTGAGAAAACGTCTAGAAGTCTCAGTTCAACGAATACTTGGTTTTTTCCCTGCAGGGCTACAAATAGATTTTTTAGATTTAGATTATTCTACAGGAAATACCGCTTACAATATTTCTTACAATCAGATATCAGATTTGACAACATTAACAATAAACGTTAGTAAAATCCAGAATCCTTTTTCAATCGATTATAGTTCTAAATCAAGAATTAATTTACAAAATAGAGAGTCGGAATTTTCACCAATACGAGATTTAACTAATCGTTTCAGGGATTACGTCTTGGTGGTTGATGGGGTTAATTATACTATTATAGATTTTAGACCATCAGATAGTTTAACTTCAGGAACTATCACATTAAAAATTACAGGTAGACCTTTTGACACGAGTGTCACAAATTCAAATCTTTTAATAAGACCGAGTGATTTTTATGTTGAAAAAATATTTTCTGAAGATTTTGACGAAGTAGTTCAATTTTTATTGAACAGATTAGTTACACCAAAATATACTGCAACTTTTGCAGTACCTGTCGAGGGGGACAATGGAATAGTTGCAATACAAGCTAAATCGATTACCTTTCCTCTAGATGGTATTTGGAATCTAGACATTAGGACTAACAATTTCGAAAACTATTTGAGTAAACTTAACGAAATCGGCCAACAATTTGATGAGTTTAAAACCAACTTAGTTACAAGGTTTTTGACAACAAACTCTTTTTTAGAATTTGACACCCAAGACCAAAAAGTGTTCAAAGTACTTCAAATTTATGGTAGGAGTTTTGACCAAATAAAATTATACATTACCGCACTTGCGAATATGACAAGTGTACAATACCAACTAGGTGACACCATACCAGATGAGTTGTTAAAATATTTAGCACAAACGTTGGGTTGGAACATAAATGTTTCACCAATTGTTCAACAAGGTTATTTACAATCAACTTTATCAACATCAGGAGTAACTCAATATGAAGGTTACTCTCGAGAATTAACAGAAAATGAAATTAATTACAACTTTTATCAAAACTTAATTTTAAATTCAGCCTATTTGTATAAATCAAAAGGAACGAGAAAAGCAATCGAGTTTTTACTTAGATTTTTGGGTATACCCGAAGCTGTTACCGAGTTTAACGAATTTGTATATGTTGCAGATCAAAGAATTGATATGCAAAAATTTTATGACCAATTGTTTCAACTTACAGGTGGAACATATGTTAATGAGGTTACCGAATACGATTCTGAAATAACTTTTTCGATTTACGGAATAACCTATACAGGTTTCAGTTCTTCAACAATCGTACAATCAGTGAGTGTTAATTTCGACGACTACCCTGTTGATGAATTGGGATATCCATATGCTCCTATCGAAACTGACAATTATTTTTTCGAAAAGGGTGCGGGGTGGTTCGAATCAACTCCACAACATAGAAGTCCTGAAGTTGTTGTTCCAACATTTTCTGTCTTTACAGGTTCAAGTCCATTCGTACAAACAGAATTACAACCATTTACTTACGGTCAAGAATATTTTGAGAGGTGGAGATCATTCCCTTATATGAATTTGGGTTTCAATCTAAAATTAGTTAGAGACAACAAAAAATCGTGGCAACCACCTATTTTAAGAAAAAGTTCTAATGGTGGACTTAACGCTTACTATATTGTAGGAGATGATCGATTAGCAATTAATGCTAAGAATACCGAAATATATTTAAATCCAGGTCAGGGTTTATTATATGACGTGTGGTATATGTCTAGAAATTTTAACTATCCTATACCAAATTCAGGTATGACACCTGCTTACCCTAGTTTAGGGAGTTATAATTGGAGTTTCATTAACCCAGAAGCGGATAAGAAAACTTTTTTCGAATTTCAAATAGATTTTATTAGATCGACAATAAATGCTAGAGACAGATGGTTTAGTACTGACGGGAAAACGAGTGGTTATTCATCACTTTTAGATATTTTTTATAATTTCTTACAGTCCGTTCAAAATGCTGATGTACCTAACTATAATTTTACTTATAAAAAATTAATAGAATATGTTGATGGTTTGGGTACAAATTGGATACGATTGATAGAACAATTTGTTCCAGCAACAACTATATGGCAAACTGGTATAAGATATGAGAACTCTCCAATGCAGAGGCAAAAGTATGTTTGGAAAAAACAAGAACCATGTTACTTGGTTTCATTGCAAGTTGCTAGAGTTCCTGTTACTCCAAGTCCAACAGCCTCAGTCACGGCAACTCTGAATCAAACACCGACAGCTACTCCTACTAATACAATAACACCATCTATTACACCAACTATAACCCCTACTAATACGTTGACACCAACTGTAACTCCTACTGTTACACCGACTAAATCAGTTACACCGACACCTAGTATAACAATTGGGTTGACTCCGAGTGTGACCCCAACGAACACTAATACTCAAACCCCAACAGTTTCCACAACCGTAACAAACACACCTTCGAACACTACAACAAATACGGTTACACCAACTAATACTGCGACACCTACGAACACACGTACGGTTACACCAACGACAACACCAACGAGAACACAGACACCCACTCCATCAGTGACATGTTCTGGTAGTACAGTTACTTGTTATGAGTTCTTACTTGATAACACGGGTATTGGTGCAACAACATATGGGTATACCGATTGTACTAACACAAGTCAAACAATTACTGTTGAAGCCAATAATTATGACGTAGTTTGTGCAATTACAACTCCTTCTAGAATTTCAGGAGCAATAGGTCCTGTACCAGAACAATTAGATCCTTGTGGTTCGGTATGTATTCCTCTTACACCAACACCTACACCTACTAGAACCCCAACACCAAGTTAAAATATAAGTTTATGAGAATTGTCAATCCTAATAACCGAGTTTTTATACTTAACTACAATAGTGTAGCAAACGGACAATTATTTTCTTATGATTGTAACTACCAATATGTGACTACCAATATATTTCCTTGGACATCAGAGTCTTCAGGTGTTTCTTCATTTTCGGATGTTTTGTATAACGTTTTGAATACCTATTTGAATAGTCAAAACATACTACTGAGTGATTGTTTATCGAATAGTTTGAATTCGTTTTGGTCTGTAGAAATAAAAATTAATGGTGTGGTCTTAGTTACACTACCCTTTTTCAGTGGAGTTGGAACTACACAAGTACCTAATAATAGTCAATGGAGAAGTGCAGTCAATTTGGCACTTTCACAATTACTTGGATTTAGTTATTATTACTTTTTTGTTGGCGAAGTTGTAACAATTTATAACCTATTGTGTCCACCAACTCAAAATTTAGTAGCAGTTGACATAAATGTAGGAATAAATTTCATAATTGAATGTAATTAAAATATGGCTGGTACTTTTAACGCAATTTATTCAGTAACAGGATCATGTCAAAATATTAATGCTGGTTCTATTACAATTTCTGCTTTCGGTGGAATAGAACCTTATTTTTATACTTGGTTAGACCCTTTATCATTTACAGGATCACAAATTTCAGGATTGGGTCCTGGGGTTTATAATGCATTCATCAACGATAGTGCTGCACCTGTCAATAACTATCTTTATTTAAATATTTCAGTATCAAGTGGATTATGTTTGAATCTCATAACTTCAGCGAATACCACTTGTGGTGACTCAAATGGTAGTATTATTGTTTCAGCAATTACTGATTACAACGAAATAACCTACTCATTACTTGATAGTAACAACAACTTACTAAGTCAAATAGGTAATAATCAATTGAGTTGTCAGTTTACTAATTTAAGTGCTGGAACATATTCAATATTAGCGAATAGTTTAGCTGGTTGTTCTGCGCGAACCGAAACAATAATCATAAATTCGGGTCAGACATTAGACTTTGGTTTTTATATTGTGAATGACACCGAATGCGATGTAAATCCGACTGGTAAAATTTTTGTAACAGGAGTCACAGGTAATGGACCATTTTTATATGAATGGACAAATGGTTTCACAGGAACATCAATAACAGGTTTAACTCAAGGTGTTTATGGTTGTACTGTGAGAAGTTCTGATAATTGTGTTTTGAGTAAAGCCGCTTCGGTAGATTTTGTTCCTAGTTTAGGTTTAGGTTCTTGGAGTGCAGCAACAATACCTACTTGTTTCAACAATGATGGATCTTTAATTCTGAACATTACAGGTGGAACAGGCCCATACTACTATTCTGGTTCCAATAGTTACATTACAGTTTCTTATTCTCAAACACAAACATTCACAAATTTACCAGAAGGAATATTCACGGTTGATGTGACAGATGCTACTTTTTGCAAACAAACTTTTTCGACAAATTTAGATATTGTAAATACAATAAATAATGTCACATTTACGGTTAATGATTCTTTTTGTAGTGTTTCAGGTGGTTCAATTAATATACAAGTATTTGGTGGTTTACCACCTTTCATTTATAGTTTATCAGGATCTAGTGAATCTAAAAATGCAACAACTAACACTTACGAATATAGTTTTGAAAATTTAAGTCCTGGAGAATATAACATTACCGTTTCGAATATTGGACAGTGTACATACACACAAAATTTTACGGTATTAGCTCAAAATAAATTCACACATTCAATTTCAACATCAGGTACAACTTGTGGAAATAACAATGGTGTCTTATCAATAGAAATTTCGACAGGTGGTACCGCACCTTACATATATGCATTATCTAATGGTTTTAGTTTTCAGACCGATGCATTGTCATATTCGTTCTTGAATTTACCATCGGGGTCATATACCTATCAAGTCACAGACGTAGATGGTTGTCGTCAAGAAGGTACAACTTTCATTTTGGGTTCACAATCAGTAAACTTTGAACTGTACCCAATACCTTGTATTTCAGGTGGAAATGGATCCATTACCACCCTCATCAGTAGTGGTACTCCACCATTTACCTTCGATTGGTCAAGTAACGTATCAGGTAATCCTCAAGAAATATACATAACAGGTTTGACCGCGGACACTTATACACTTCTTATTGTCGATGCAAACGGATGTAGTTATTCCGCCTCAACCATAGTCAGTTGTTTAGATATCATTTCAACTTATCAGGTATATGGAATGAGTCAAAATAACTTCTCTTATATTTCAGGTTCACGAAGAGGTATGTTAGAAATGTTGAATCAAGGTTATGCTAACTTGACTTCAGGATTGGGAAATTGTTTATTGAGTGCAACTACGTTTACTGTAGAATCCCAAATACAAGGTGTGACCATCAGTAGTTTGTTTTTTACAGGTTCAACACTACTTCAAATACCTTCAGATGAACAATGGTATAGTGCGGTTTATTCATTATTATCACCCTACGCACAAGTACTAACAATTGATAATCAAAATAGTGAACTCACTATTGAAGTACCAAATAACCCACCTAATCCTGTTTTCACAGTCAATTTATTAATTGATTATGTAATAAATTGTTTATCTACACCGACTCCTACGGTTACACCTACTGTAACACCAACTAGTTCAGTTACCCCAACATTCACACCAACAAATTCAGCCACACCAACACCTTCAATCTAAGATGAACTACCAAACCACTAAAGATGGTTTGGTTTCTTGGGCTGATTGACTAACGTCCATCATATCTCCACAAGCGTGAATTTCTGCCGTTCCAGCAGTATTATTTTTTGTAAAGGCAAAGTGTTTAATGTTATTCGCAGCAAGAACATCTCTATCGTGAGTTGTTCCGCAGGAACTACAAGTCCAAACCCTATCACTTAACTTTAATTGTTTATTTATTACACCACAAGAACACATTCTAGAACTAGGTTCAAATTGCCCTATTCTCAAAATATTACATCCAAACCATTCTGATTTATAATCAATAAGTCCATTAAACTTTGCTATCGAAATATCACTTAAAGCTTGAGCTAGTTTATGATTTTTCATCATATTACCCGATTTTAAGGTTTCTAAACACAAAGTATCGAAATTTGTAACTAAATAATGAGAAGTTTTGTGTAAAAAATCATTTCTTTTATTTGTAACTTTTTCATGAATCAAAGCCAATTTTTTAATTTCTTTTTTACGATTATTACTTCCTTTAACTTTTCTACTAACTTTTCTTTGTTGGTTTTTTAACTTTTTAAGGGATTTTTTTAAATGTTTTGGGTTTTCTATTTCCATTCCATTTGATAATGTTGCAAAAGTTTTAATACCTAAATCAATACCAATAGCTTGTTTTTCGTCTAAGGGTTTCTTTTTAGGTAACTCTTTTTCCAACTCAACTAAAATAGAAATGAAATATTTTCCTGTTGGTGTTTTTGTTATCGTACTAGTTTTTATTATTCCTTCAAAAGTTCTATCAATTTTAACTTTTATTGATGTTTTAAATTTTGGTAACCAAATCTTATTTTTTTCAAAATCAATTTCTGTATTCTGAGGAATATTAAAACTTTGCCTATTATCTTTTTTTGATTTGAATTTTGGAAATCCTTTTTTTTCTTTAAAAAATCTTGTGAATGCTTTGTCCAAATTTTCTAAAGATGCTTGTAATGTTTGTGAATTTACTTCTTTCAACCAAGAAGTGTCTTCATTTTTTTTAAGTTGAGGTAAATCTTTCTGAATATCAAATCTATTTAAACCTTTTCCAGTTTCCTGATATGATGTTATTTTTTTGTTTAAAGCATAGTTATAAACCCATCTAGAACAACCCATGTGTTTTAACATAAGTTCTTCTTGTTCTTTGTTCGGATAAATTCTATATTTAAACGCTTTGTAAATCATTATATTGATAAATATCAATGAAACTTAAAAAGTTTAGAAGAATATTGTTTTTTTTCAAAAAAATATTTATTGTTATTACAGAACAACAATTCATCCCACAAACTAAAGATTTGTGGGATTTCTTGTTGAGTTTATTTAAAAAAAGTTTCAAGAAATCTTGTTCCATCTATTTACTGAATATAAGACACAAGGATGGCATTAATTGAGATATCATCAATAACTGGAACTTCACCCTATCAAGTATTTGTTTCTGACATTTATGGAAACAATGAAACATTTATTGCTTCTTTTTCAGGGGCAGTTCCTCCATCTCAATATTTCATATTACCGTCTTTATTTGACACAGCCCCAATAGTATCAATTAAAATAGTTGATTCAAATAATTGTCAAACTAATTTCGAAACAATGTGTCAAATCATAGTTCCATAATATTTGAAATCAGTAAAAAACAATCAGTATAAATTTCTAGTAAGAAAAAAATAGTAGTAAATCATACGTTCATCTATTTACTGAATATAAGACAAAAAGATGGCATTGATAGAAATATCATCAATAACTGGAACTTCACCTTATCAATTATATGTTTCTGACATTTATGGAAACAATGAAACTTTTATTGCCTCTTTTTCAGGTACGGTACCGCCAACTAGATATTTCAATTTACCACCATTATTACAAACAGCTCAATCTGTTTTAATAAAAATTATTGACGCAAATAATTGCCAAACATTTCAACTTGTAAGTTGTAAAGTCATATTACCTACACCAAGTATAACAAGTAGTCCGACAGTTACACCATCTATTACTCCAACAAATACACCGACACCAACAAATACTCCAACAAATTCCGTAACACCAACCATAACACCCACAAATACACGAACACCATCAGTCACACCTACCAATACTAAAACTCCTACCGTTACACCAACTAATACACCGACAAATACAACAACACCGACAAACACACCTACAAATACTGAAACACCAACGAATACCCCGTCGAACACTGTTACACCAACCAACACTAAAACACCTACTGTTACACCAACTAATACACCGACAAATACAACAACACCGACAAACACACCTACAAATACTGAAACACCAACGAATACCCCGTCGAACACTGTTACACCAACCAATACACCATCAAATACACGAACACCACAACCAAGTGTAACTCCTACAAAAACACCTACACCTACACAAACAAGTTCCGTAACACCGACTCCAACACCTACACCGACTACCGTATTTATGTACGCGTACTTGTTCATCGAACCTTTCTCAGGTTCTTCTGACATTGGAAACTATATGGCAAGTCAAGGTAGTGAATTTTATGGATTTACAAATGGATTTGGTCCGAACACCGCTTCTCCAACTCAATTCAATATAGATATGAATAAGTATGTATCGTATGTTGGATGGACAACAAACTTCCCAGCAGTAAGAAGTCAGATCATCCCATCCGTATCAGGTGGATTAGACGAATATGGAAATGCTAAATTCGCATTTGATTTCACAACACACGAGGTACCTATTGGAACAGTACAAGGGCCTGCATGGTACACTTGGATTATTATGACTGGTGGTACTGGTGGCGGTATTCAACAATCAATTGCATATACAACCGATGGAAATCCAAACTCACTAACAACACTGTATATGGATTCAACTATTTATAACAATACATTTACATATACAGGAACAACAATACCAGTAGGTACATATAGAGTTTACACAACATGGGCATCTACACCATTCAGGATTGATAATTCAATGACAAATATTTTCTTTAAAGGTGACACAATATCTTTCTAAACTTAGTATTTATACTTGATGAGTTCTCTAAATTATAACAATCCGAATACTCCGTATAAAGCAGGAGTTCAAAGTTCCCTACCAGCTAGTTCAATAATTGGTGTAACATTCAGTGTATTTGACACTGGTGGTTATATGGAATTCTATAATTTAACGAATTTAATTTGGTATTATACTGGAGGAACGGGACAAATTACAGGATCAACAATTCCTATCAATTTTGTTAAAGGAAATGGAACAGTTATAAGTCCTGATTACTTAGTTCTTAATTCTGATAATATATCTACAGGTCGTAGAAGACTTGGTATGTTAGCATATGTCCAAGAAACTAGATTAATATACCAATTCACAATACCTAATTACGACACATTATGGTCAGCAGTTACAGGGCTCACGGGTTCATCAGCAATAACCAAAACTGATTTTGCAACAATTGTAAGAGCTAATTCACAACCAGCGATTGACTTTATTAATGCTTGGACTGCGTCCACAATCGATGGGTATGACGCGCCTTGGAGTGGAGCAACTTGGAGAGTCATACCAGGTTCTTATGCGACAGTTACAGGTGGAACATATTTCTCAGGAACATCAACCCTAGAATTGTATAACACCACAGGTGGAACAGTATCCATTTCTATGGGTGGATTGAACGGAAGTTCAGGAACATCAGGTTCTTCGGGATCTAGTGGAACAAGTGGTTCATCAGGAAGTTCAGGAACATCAGGTTCTTCGGGAAGTTCAGGAACATCAGGTAATTCAGGATCAAGTGGTAGTAGTGGAACATCAGGGTCAAGTGGTTCATCGGGAAGTTCAGGAACATCAGGGTCAAGTGGAACAAGTGGTTCATCAGGAAGTTCAGGAACATCAGGTAATTCAGGATCAAGTGGTAGTAGTGGAACATCAGGGTCAAGTGGAACTAGTGGTTCATCGGGAAGCTCAGGAACATCAGGATCAAGTGGAACTAGTGGTTCATCGGGAAGTTCAGGAACATCAGGGTCAAGTGGAACAAGTGGTTCATCAGGAAGTTCAGGAACATCAGGTAATTCAGGATCAAGTGGTAGTAGTGGAACATCAGGATCAAGTGGAACTAGTGGTTCATCGGGAAGTTCAGGAACATCAGGGTCAAGTGGAACAAGTGGTTCATCAGGAACTTCAGGTAATTCAGGATCAAGTGGTAGTAGTGGAACATCAGGGTCAAGTGGAACTAGTGGTTCTTCTGGAAGTTCAGGAACATCAGGTTCTTCGGGATCTAGTGGAATAAGTGGTTCATCAGGGTCAAGTGGTTCATCTGGTAGTTCAGGAACATCAGGATCATCAGGATCAAGTGGAACAAGTGGTTCTTCAGGATCTA